>Ga0193753_10000213_pt1 | contig 56707 bp, 44 predicted proteins | sample H1c2metaG_FD_144925 | JGI IMG/M metagenome (GOLD analysis project Ga0193753, IMG submission 144925) | Soil microbial communities from a riparian zone of the East river system, Colorado, United States - H1c2 | ecosystem: Environmental > Terrestrial > Soil > Riparian zone | place: USA: East...
CGCGGATCCGGAACAGGGCGCGCCACGCCGTCCACGCGGTCAGCGGCCGCACCAACAATTCGCACGCGCGGCGAGGTTGTCGACGTCGCGAGACTCCGCGGCGTTGCAACGACGCCGTCGTTTGCTTGCGCCGCTGGCGCCACAGCGGCCACGCTCAAGGACAGAATGGCAATCGTGGCGACGACAGCCGCCGCTTGCACTCGCCCCGGCGCCGACCGGCGCACCGCAGGATCGAGGATCGCCAGCATGCGTCCCTCGAACTCTTTCTTGCGGGCCATCGGCAAAGCCATCACCGGCGCTCCGTGATGACGCACGCTCGTGACCATGTCGAGCAAGTGTTGAGCATACTCGCTCGGTCGCGCACCACAGCTAAGCACGAGATCATCGCACGCGCGCTCACCTTCGGCGCGCAATTTTTTTGCCGCCGTCCACACGAGGGGATGAAACCAGTAGAGCGCGCAGGCAAGTCGTCCGAGCGTGTGCCCGAGCAAATCGTGGCGCCGCACGTGTGCGAGCTCGTGAAACAGCACCGCCCGACGCCGGTCGTCGGACCACGAGTCCGCGTTCAGTGGCAGCACGATGGTGGGCGTCACGATGCCGCATGCGAACGCCATCTCGATTCGGTCGCTCAACACCAGTCGCGGCGGTGTATCGAGGTCGAGCCGATCAGCGACTTCGCACAACGGCGTGGTCCAATCGGGCGACGTCAACTCGCGCGCTTCGTTCACGATGCGACGCACGGACATCGCGCCGGCCACCAGCCATCCAACGAGCGTCAGCGCGATGGCGGACCAGAGGACTGCGACGATCGTTAGGATCGAGTAGGTCACCGATCCGCCGGCGAGAACGGGCGCGGCGGACGCGATTTGTTCTTTCGCGGGCTTGGATGCGAGAGGCGCACGCGACATCACCGACGCGACGTTCTCCGGCGACGACACTGCGACGGGGGTTGGCGTGTTTGCGAAACGACTCGGCAATACACCAACGCGCAGCGCCGAAACGCGCGACAGCAACGGCAGCGCGAGCACACCGACGAGCACGGCGAGCCAGACCAGGTGACGCGCCCCCGCGGTGCTGCGGCGGAGCGGTATCGTCACGAGCAACGCGACGACGAGCAGCAACGTCGCTTTCGCGAGAAACAGCAGGAGCGGTACGGCGCCGGAGAAGGGCAAGTCGACCGTCGTCACGGGTCACCTTCCGCTCACGCGAGCCGTGCTGATACGCTCGCGCAGTTGATTGATTTCCGCATCGGTGAGTTTCGCGTCGGACACACGGAGCACGGCGGCCACCGCTTGTTCGGCGGAGCCATCGAAGAAGGTTCGAATGACGTGCTTGAGCGCATCGTCGCGAGCGCGTTCCGTGTTGACGACCGGGAGATAGACGTAGCGCGGCCCGTCTTCGCGATGGGTGATCAGATCCTTTTCCATCAGAATGCGAAGGATCGATCGCACCGCCGAATAGGTGGGCGGATCCGGGAGGTCGGCCATGACCTCGGCGACCGTGGCTTCGTTTCGGCGGTAGAGAATATCCATCACCTGTCGCTCGCGGCGGGACAGGGCGGTCGGCGAATCCTTCGGCAAAAGTACTCCCGGTGGTTGCTGTGTTGATTTTTCAACACAGCGCGACTTTTGTCAAGGGTTTTTTGCGGGCGGGTCGAGGCGCCTCGGGGCAGGCTCGGCACCCCGACTATCATCCGTTATGGCCGACGCGAGTGGATCGATGAGGCAGAAAGACGCCAGCGGGGCTCCTCCGCGCGAATGGGATGCGCGGACGTATCACACGGTATCCGAGCCGCAATTCGAGTGGGGCAAACGCGTGCTCGCGACTCTCGAGCTGAATGGCGACGAAGTCGTGATCGATGCTGGATGCGGCAGCGGCCGGCTCACAACGCTTCTCGCCGAACGATTGCCGCGCGGTCGCGTCGTGGCCGTCGATCGTTCAGTGAACATGGTGAAGATGGCGGGCGAGACGCTCGTTCCGTTCGGTGATCGCGCGCTCGTGGCCGCCGCCGATCTCTCGAATCTTCCCTTCATTGCTGCGTTCGACGTCGTGTTCAGTACGGCGACCTTCCATTGGATCGTGGATCACGACCGATTGTTCGCGAGTCTGTTCGATGCGCTTCGGGCCGGCGGCCGAGTGCATGCACAGTGCGGTGGTGGCACGAACCTGATACGGATTCACACGCGCGCCGACGCGTTGACTGCACTCCCCGAGTTCGCGTCCTACTTCCGCGACTGGTCCGTCCCGAAGGAATTTGCCGACGCAGAGACGACGTGCGCCCGACTCGAGCGGGCGGGATTTCACGACGTGGACACGAACCTCGAAGATGCGCCGTTCGTCTTCCCCGACGCACAGGCATTTCGAACGTTCGTGTCGACGGTCGTGTTGCGGCCGTACCTCGCCAAGTTGGGCGACGAACGCCTGCGCGATTCGTTCCTCGATCGGATCACGAATGCGGCGGCGGCGGACTCGCCGGCATTCGAGCTGGATTATTGCCGGCTCAACCTCGCGGCGACAAAACCGCGTTGAGAACCCGGCATCCAAAAACCCTCGCAGCTAACTACGTGCGCCTGATGATCGCCATCAGCGAACGAGCGACCCTCATCGCTCGACGCAACGAGGATGTTAGTTTGGGCCATGTCTTCACTGAGTTCGGGCGCGACCGCGTCCTCGTCGCAGTCCAACCGCACGGCATACCTGTCGCTTGCGGTCGGTGTGTTCGCCATCGGTTGGTCCGCGATTCTCGTCCGCTGGTCAGGCGTGTCCGGACTCGTCTCGGCGTTCTACCGCCTCGCGATCGCGACGTTGGTGTTGATTCCGTGGCGGCTATTGGCGAAGGCGCCTGCCACAACGGCGACGCGAAAGGCGCGCATCGCGGCCATCACCGCCGGCGTATTGTTCGCGGCAGATTTGGCGTTTTTCAACTCCGCCGTCATGGCGACGAGCGCCGCCAACGCATCACTGCTCGGCGTGAATGCGCCGATCTTCGTCGCGTTCGGCGCGTGGGTCATGTACGGCGAACGGCCGACGGCCCGCTTTTGGCTTGGATTCGCGTTGGCCTTTGCTGGAATGCTCGCCATTGTCGGCGCCGATGTGTTGCTCCATCCGTCACTCGGCTACGGCGACGTGCTCGCGGTGGCGGGCGCGTTCTGTTACGGAATTTATATTCTATATGTTGGACGGAGTCGAGCGGGCATGGATACGTTGACGTTCAGCACGTGGTCGGCGGCGGTCGGTGCGTTCTGCATGCTCGTGGTGTGCCTGGTTGCGCGACAGTCGCTGTCCGGCTTTAGCGGACGCTCATGGGCTGCGCTCATCGCGCTCGCGCTGACGTCGCAAGTCGTCGGACAACTGTTCATCGCACACGCGCTGGGGCACCTGCCGCCTGCACCATCGTCGATCGGACTCCTCGGCCAGGCACCGCTCACGGCCTTGCTCGCGTGGCCCATGCTCGGCGAGCCCATTCGCCTGGGTCAGGTGGTAGGCGGTGCGCTCGTATTGGCCGGAATTTTCGTCGTCAACGCGTTGCGCTCTGCGCGCTCGTCACCCACGCCGTCCACCAGATATCGCGCAGCATCCGCGCGCCCGCGCTGAGCCGTTCGATCGCAAACGCTTTGTTTTCCGGCGCCGTGGTGTTCGCGTCGAACGGATGCGCTTTGTCCAGCTGATACATCCGCTCGACCTGGCTGTTCGTCTCGTGTAGATATGTGACGATCGCCGCGCGCAGGTCGGGGAACACGCGCGCCGCTGTATCGACGTGCGCCGTTAAATCGGAGAGCGTGACGTTGGCTTGCACGTACGCCGATTCAAACCGCGAGTGAAAGCGTTTGTCAGTCGCGTAGCCGTTCGGATTCGGACCCGTCCATCCGTTGAACTGGATCGACGAGTGTGCCGGGTTGGACGCATCGGCGACATAGTGGCCGAGTATGCCGGCGTCGTCGATGATCCGGGCTTCGATCCACGGTTTGAGCGAATCGGGGGCCGCGCGCCAATTGCGGAAGTCCACGCGCAGTTGCTGCGACAGCTCGAGCATCCGGAACGGGAGCAGGCCCATGACCACGCCCTTCACGTTTGCCGCCGAGAGTGTGTCGAGATAGCCGTAGCGATCGGTGGCCTTGAGCGCGGCGGCGAGCACCGCTGGCGTGGCCATTTCCATATCAATGAAGTGCTCCGGCGACGTTGCCTTATCAAGCGCCGGATCGATGCTGCCCTCACTTCGGTCGCGCCAGCGATCGGGCTCGGGATTCAAGTACGCGAGTTGGCGCGACGCATTGCGAAAAAATGCCGGCATGGACGCCGGCAATTTGAGCGCGGCCGCTTCTCCGGTCATGCGGTGTCCCGCTTCACCCCACGCGAGCAGAATGGCCGGCGCAGCGAACACCGCCGCGATCGTGATCAGGATGACAGACGAAACGCGGCGGGAGGAACGTGACATAAGAGATTCAAGATGCGTTGATAGTGTGAAGCGCGAACGGCGTGCCCTGGCCGTCCATGCACTGAGCGATCCAATCGCCGCCCGGAACTTCCATGGGTCCATTCATGATCGTGCCGCCGAGCTTCGTGACGGTTTCGGCGGCGGCCTTCACGTCGTCGACGCGAACGTAGGCAAGCCAATTCGGCGGCGGCATTTCCGCGCTGCGGTTGAACATTCCGCCGTACGTTTGACCGTTTTGACCATACAGGAAGTACATGCCCATGGGTCCCATGTCGAACTCGTTGATCTTTTCCCACTTGAGCAGCGCGCGATAGAACTCGAACGCGGCCTTGTAATCGGTCGTCATCAACTCGTGCCACGAAAATTCACCGCGGCGCGGCTGGCCTGGCTGCACCGGCGGCGCGCCCTCTGGCTCGAACAATCCAAGCGTCGCGCCCTGTGGATCGCCGATCACGGCCCACGCGCCGACCGTCGGAACCTCCGTTGGACCCATGCGCACGGTGCCGCCCAGCGCCTTCACCTGACGCACACTCTCGTCGACGTCGTAGACCGAGACGTACGACAACCAATGCGGCGGAATACCTTGCGCCTGCAACGCCGGTGACAACGGCGTCACTCCGCCCACCGGTGTCCCGCCGTTCACCCACAGCGTGTAGTCGGCCGCGTCTTCCATCGGCTGCGACGTCCACGATGTGATCGGCGGATAAAACGCCAACGCGCCGACGGGGTTCGAGGTGTTCAGGTCATGCCAAGCGAAACGGCCATGTGCTTTGTTCATGATCGGAGGTGTTCGATGTGGACACGTTGAACGCCTCTGACAATGACATGAAGCGAGTCATTCGTCAAACCAAGACCTGGCCGTGAGGAAACGATCATGTAACTCGCGCGGGTCCGCCCGGTGGAGCCCTTCGCGGAAAGCGGCAAGCTCGCGTTCAGCTTCGGCGATGGCGGCCTCGATTGCCGCAGCGTTCTCGCGGGCGATGGCCGTCCACATTTCGGGCGAGCTGCCCGCCAGTCTGGTGACGTCGCGCCCACCAGGGCCAAGGTCGTCGCGCCGAATGCCGTTGCGCGCGAATGCCAGGGCGAGAGCCGTCGACACGACATGTGGAAGGTGGCTCGTCCACGCGAGCTTTCGATCGTGGTCCCCGGCGTCCATGACCGTTGGCCGCCCGCCCACGCCGTTCCAAAGCGCGGTGGCAAGATCGAGCGTCTTGGGCGTCGAATCAGCCGTGGGACAGAGATAGACGCGCGCATCGGCAAACAGGCCGGGACGGGAGGCGCTCCACCCGGATCGATGATCGCCGGCCATAGGGTGCGACCCCACGAATCGGTCTCCGATACCAAGCGCGCTCGCCGCGTCGACAATACGAACCTTCGTGCTCCCCACGTCGGTAATGAGCGTGGCGCGCGTGTCACGCTCGGCCACGCATTTGAGCACGTCCACGGCGGAGTCGACGGGCACAGCGATGATGATCACGTCGGCGTCGACGATTCCAGCGAGCGATGGATCCAAAATTCGATCGATCACGCCGTCGCGCTCCGCCAACGCCAGATGCCGCGCATCGGCGTCGTAGGCGCTGACCCGGACACCGCGCGCCGACAGATCGCGCGCCAACGATCCGCCGACCAGACCCAGCCCTACGATCGACGCGCGCTCGCACGCGCTCATTCGTTGCCCCCGTGCGAGTGCTCGGGCTTCTCCTCGCCTTCCTGAACGCGGCGCGACATGCCCACGATCTGCCAGAACACTTCGCGAATCGGCTCAGGCGGAAGGCCGGCCTCCCGCGCCACGGAGGTCACGCGTCGAATGACCGCAGCCTCACGCGTCGGATCGAGAATGGGCAATCCCGCGGTGCGCTTCAGCGCGCCGGTTCGCTTTCCCAACTGGAGGCGCTTGGCCAGCAGCGCGATGATACCCCGATCGATCCCTTCGATCTCTTCTCGAACGCGACCGAGCTCGGCCAACGCGCTTGCTTCTTTTTCACCGCCGTCGCTCATGCCACCGCCAACGCGTCGGTGGCAGCGCGCGCTCCTCCAATTGTTCGTCCGGCGGCCGCCGCGAAGGCGCCGAGTTGTTGCATGATTTGCGCGAATTCGGGCGGGGCGAGCGATTGATCGCCGTCAGAGAGTGCGCATTCCGGATCCGGGTGGACCTCGATGATCAAACCGTCAGCGCCGGCGGCAATCGCCGCGAACGCCAGCGGAGCAACGAGCGACGCGTCGCCGCCGGCGTGGCTCGGATCGACGATCACCGGCAAGTGCGTCTCTCGCTTGAGAACAGGAATGGCGGCAATGTCCAGCGTGTTGCGCGTGGCCGTCTCGAACGTACGAATGCCGCGTTCGCAGAGCACGATGTCATGATTACCGTTGGCCATGATGTATTCGGCGGCCATCAAGAGTTCTTTGATTGTTGCCGACAACCCACGCTTAAGTAAGATCGGGCGCTGAACTCTACCGAGCTCGGCGAGGAGAGCGAAGTTCTGCATGTTGCGCGCGCCCACCTGCAGCATGTCGGCATGCTCGGCCACTAAATCCACCTGGCGCGTATCCATGACTTCGGTCACCACCGGCATGCCGGTCGCCGCGCGGACTTCGGCGAGCAAGTGCAACGCTTCTTCGCCCAATCCCTGGAAGGCGTACGGCGATGTGCGCGGCTTGAACGCACCGCCGCGCAACATGGTGGCGCCCGCCGCGCGAACGAACGACGCCGTGCTCACCAGCATTTCGCGCGACTCGACCGAGCAGGGTCCGGCAATGATCGTGATGGCTTGGCCGCCGAACGACGCCGCGGCGTCGCGCCCGCCGACGCGCACGACGGTTCTGTCGACGGCGAATTCGCGCGACGCCAACTTGTACGGCTTGAGGACCGGAGTCACCGACTCCACGCCGGGAAGCGACCGCAACGGGACTTCGTGCAGCAACGATTCGTCGCCGATACAGCCGATGATGGTGCGGTGCTCGCCGCGCGAGAGATGCGTGCGCATGCCCACCGACTCGATCCGTTCGCGAATGTGGTCGACTTCGGCGTCGGTGACGTTGGGGCGGGTGATGATGATCATGTGAAGAATCCAGAGTCGCGATGAGAGGGTTGATCGCACAAAAAACGACCCGTGAAGTTCACGGGTCGCTGGGTTGATTCGCGGGGTTTCGGTCTGACTCTACCGCGTAGCACTCCAACCACGTCCCGTGAGGCGGGTCGCGAAAAAATAGGAGTAATAGCGATATGCGGTAGCGCGAGTCATGGTGCAAACGGTAGGGCAACGACACGCGGCTGTCAAGCTGCTACGCACTCTTTCCCACCGGCACCGTTCATGACGCGATCAGTTGACTGCGTTTGTCCCCGGTGCAATTCTACCGTCTTCCCCTCACGCATTCGGTACCTGTGTCAGCCCTGCTTCTCCACGATCCGGCAACGCGCGAGTCCATCCGCGCTCGCATCAAAAAGCTCAGCCCCACGTCCTCGCGCCAATGGGGAAAGATGACGGTCGACCAGATGCTCTGGCATCTCAACCAGGGCCTCACTCAGGCGCTCGGCCAGATGCGCTACGAAGAGATCACGCCGCCGTTGCCGCGTCCGATCATGAAGTTCGTTGTTCTGAACTTCAAATGGCCGAAAAGCTCGCCGACCGCGCCAGAATTCTTGGCCGACGGCAGGAAGCCGAACCTCGAAGCCGAGCGGGCGCGCTTGCTCGATCTGATCGAGACCTTCGCGGCGAAGAGCCTGAGCGACAAATGGACCGACTCAGTGTTCCTCGGAAAGATGAGCGGGAAAGATGTGAGCCGACTTCAGGCAAAACACCTCGACTATCATCTCACGCAATTCGGCGTCTGAACGCCGCCGCTATCGCTCCGGCTTGTCCGACATCTGTTCTTTTTTGGCGAAATCGTACAGCGTGACGCGGCGCAGGTGATAGTACGCGGTCCAATAGTTTCGAAGCGCCTGCACGTATGCGAGTACTGCGGCGTCTTTCTGATCTTGCGCGGTGTACAGATCGGTGTTGCTGATCTTGCCGATGATGTATCGGTTGCGCGCGACTTCGAACTGCTTCGAGGCGACAGTATCGGCCTTTGCCGCCAAAAGAATGTTGCGCTGTGCTTGCTGTAGCTGAAGCGCCGAGAAGCGCGCGTCTTCGGCGAGTGCGTCGGTGCGGATTTTATTGTTCGCGGCGGTGCGTTTCTCGTCGGCGAGCGCGCCTTCGACCTCGGCGCGGCCCGCGCCCCACTGCAACATCGGAAGATTGACGCCGACGGTGAGCGACTGTTTTCCGAGGGGGCTTTGATATGATTGACCAAACGCCGCCGCTGTCTGATTGAATCCGACGGTGCCGAGGATCGTGGCATTGAAGCGGTTGTTCATCCGGGCTTGATTGGTCGCGCGTTTCACGGTCACGACGTCGAGCTCGTTCTGCTGCATGGCGCTCGAATTTTTTGTCGCCTCGCGCACGGCCACGTCGGGATCTGCATCGACGGTCGGAATGGCGTCGGGCGTCACGATGGAGAACGACTTCCCGTCTGGATATGAAATGAGGCGACGCAGCGCGGCTTCGGCGCGATCGCGCGCGAGTCGCGCATCATCGACCGCAGCGCGTGCACGCAGCAGCTGAAGCTCACTCTTGAGCAGATCGTTCTCGCCGATCTTGCCGACTTCGTATCGGCCTTTGTTGAGCGTGTACAACGTGTCGTTCACCGCCACGTTTGCTTCCGCGTTGGCGAGCGTCTTCTCTTGCGAATAGAGATTGAAGAACGCGTCGGCCGTATTCCCGGCGACATCCTCACGCGCCTCGAGGTAGCCACGCTCGGCGACCACCGCCGTGAGCGATTGGACGCGCTCGTTCCAGACGACGTCGCGCGGCCGGAAGATGTCCTGTTGTAGAGTGACAACGATTGGCGACGTCTGATAGAACTTGGTGTTCTCTGTCCCGAATTGGTCGATACGGCTTACCGCGGAGCCAACGGAGATGGTTCCTCCCGTGGCCGGAATGGCTTGACGGAAGCCCAAGGAAAAATTCGTTTGATTTTGCGATTGCCCAATGAACTGCGTCGATCCGTCCGGCAGCGTGATCGGGTTGATGCCGTGATTCAAGTTGGCCGCATTCCCCGACAGAAAGAGTTGCGGCCGCAAGCGTGCGTTGAATGCGTTGTCCCGATAGCGCGCCGCGTCGCGTGTGCTTCGCGCCGACTGCGCCAACGGTCCTTGCTGCTGCGCCATTTGAATGGCGTCCTGCAGCGTCAGTGTCTCGGCCGTACGCGGCGCGGTTTGCGCCGACAGCGCGAGCGGTGCCAGGAGGAACAGACAGGCGAGGCGCATAAGTCTACTCATACCTCAAGCATGTGATCGGATCCGCCTTGGCGGCTTTGTTGGCGGGCACGATGCCGAACACCAAGCCGACGGCGACGGATACGCCGAACGCGACGGCGACGGACATGAACGACACGATCGTGTTGATGTGTGCGAGGCGTTGAATCATCGTGGCCAGGACTCCGCCGACAATGATTCCCGAAATTCCGCCGGCGAGGCTGATCATCACCGCTTCGCTCAGGAACTGCATCAGCACATCCTTCTGCGTCGCGCCCACCGCGCGACGAACGCCGATTTCCTTGATGCGTTCGAGAATCGACGCGAGCATGATGTTCATGATGCCGATCCCGCCGACGACGAGCGAGATCGACGCGATCGCCCCAAGCACCACGTTGAAGATCGTCTTGGTGCGCTGCTCTTGTTTCAGCAGCAATTCAGGAACGCTAATCTCGAAGTCGGTGACGTCATTGTGGCGACGCTGGAGCATCCGCCGCATCACGTCCGCCACGCCTGTGACTGCCGTCGACTTGTCGACTTGGACGATCACTTTGTCGAGCTGGTTGTAGTTGCGCTTCTCGGCCCGTTGATCTTCGGTCTCCGACGAGTCCGTCGAATTGAACGACCGCGCCGCGACCTCCATTTCCGCCGCCGTCACTTCGGCGCGATTTCGGTAGCGAAGCAGCATCGTCGGCAACGGAACGTAGACGTCCATGTTCGCGTCGCGAATGCCGAGCCGCTTGGCTGTCTCGGACGAGACTTTGCGGTCCTCGAGTACGCCGACCACGGTGAGCCACTGATTGCCCACCTTGATGGTGCGGCCGATCGGATCTTCCGTCGTGAAGAATTTTGCCTTCACGCCCTGGCCGATGATCGTCACCGGCGTCGATCCCGCATAGTGCGCCGCCGAAAACACCGCGCCTTCGCTGAGTCGCAGGTTCATGACGTCGAAGTAGCTCGCGTCCACGCCGACGATCTTGCCGGACCGATGGTGGCCTTCGCGCGTGATGTCGCTGTTGACGACCACCTCGCTGCTCGTGGCGTTCACGTCGGGGATCGTGCTTTTGATCGCTTGCGCGTCGAGGTATGTGAGGCCGGGCGTGAATCGCTTCGCCGCCTTTTTGCCGTCTTTGTCGTCGACCTTGCCTTCGGTCTGTTCGACGATTGGCGTGACGACGATGTTGTTCGCGCCCAACAACTTCATCTGCGCGAGGATCTCCTGTTCAGCGCCGTTTCCGATCGCGAGCATCGCGATGACCGACGCGACGCCGAACAAAATGCCGAGTGACGTGAGTCCCGCGCGCAATTTGTTGTGCACCACGGCTTCGGCCGCGGTCTGGGCGCTGAACATGATGTGCGCACCGATGGCTCGGGCGCGCGATGGCTGCGACGCGCCCGGCTGCAGAGGAACCGCGGTCACGGTTTTTACCCCTTGGGTTTGACGGGCGCCGGTGCAGGCGCCGGCGACATCATTTTCGGGGACGCCGATGGACTCTTCGCCGCTCCAGCTGGACCCTTCGGCGTGGGTAGCGTGACGCTCTTGGCCGAATCGCCCGTCGTTGTTGGCGCGACGATCGGTTTCAGGCCCGGAATGATCTCCGTCTTGATGCCCGTTCGATCGGCGGGCGGCGCGAGCAGCACGCGTTCGTCCTTGGCCAACCCCTTCTTCACCACGATCTCGTTGTCGTTCATGGTGCCCGTCTCGATCATCTGCTTCGTGACGCGGCCGCCATCCTTCTTGTAGACGTACGAGAAACCCGCTTCATTCACGACCGCTTCGAGCGGAATCGACAAGACGTTCGGAACGGAGGAAGTCTCGATCGCGTTTGCCGTCGTCATTCCCGGGCGCAGCGTCGTATCGGCTTTCGCGATCTCGATCTTTACTTCAAAGACTTTGGAATCCTGGTTGGGCTTCTGCTCGCCGACGTTTGCGACGGCCGTCACTGTTCCGTCGAGCTTCTTGGTGGGATCCGCGTCGAGCGTGACCTGCACTTTTTGTCCGACGGCGATCTTTCGCACGTCGACTTCATTGATGTAGGTGTTCGACTCCATCTGCGTGAGGTCGGGCAGCGTCGCGACCGTGGGATCCCAGGCGCTCCACTGCGAGCCGACTCCTTTCTTCTTTCCGTTCCATTCGCGAACGTAGATCACCATGCCGGGCGCGGGCGCCTTGACGGTGAACGCGCCCATGATTTCCTGAATGCTCTTGAGCTGATTCTGCTGGCGACCGAGATCCGCGCCGACCGACGACATCTTGGCGACGGCCTGCTTGGTCTTGGTGTCGAGATTGCGCTTGGATTGCTCGAGCGCCCGGCCGGCCTTCTCGAAATCGATTTCGGCCTGCCGCTTGATGGTCGGAGCCTCGTACTGCGCCTGCTCCTTCGCGAGCTTTTTCTCTTCGACCACGTACTCGGCCGTCCGCACGTCCTCGCGCGACTGCGCCAGGTTGAGCGCCGAGTCGAGCTGCGCCGTCGTGAACTCGGCCTGCGCCTTTTGGAGGTTGAGCGTCACGTCGGCAAGACGTGTCGCGGCCGGCTGGCGATCCAACTCGGCGATCACGTCGCCTTCCTTTACGACCGATCCCTCAGGAATGATCGAGGCGATCTTGGTCTGATAGACGTTGACGCTCTGCGCCGTGGCCGGGCCGCTGACCTGCACGAACTTGCGCGCGCGCAATTCGCCGGTGCTGGTCACCTGGACTTTGAAATTGCCCTGTTTGACTGGTGCGGTGAGCGACGCCTCGGCGGCGGACGCCGTTGACGGCCACTTGTACCATGCAACCGGCCCGCCGACGACGAGCGCGAGGATGAGAATTGGGAGCCAGCGTTTACGAAGCTGTGACATCGCTAAATCCTCGAGCGGGTGGGGTCCGGCCGGGGGCGGCAGGGATATGTCGCATCACCTTAGTAGTGATGTATACACACCGCAATACTCAACTTCATTAGAAAATGATGAACGACAAACGACGCGAAATTGATTCAGACAACGAGAAATTCCCCCAGATTTCGCGAACCTCGGAGTTGGACACTGCGAGGACGCGAAACGTTGGTTCGCGGGGTTCAAATACGGTTTTTGATGGGCTCGGCACCGGGAACGGCCGAGTTGTAAGCAAATGTTTACAACTCACTCGTATCGCAGCGACTCGATCGGATTGAGCGATGACGCGCGCTTCGCCGGCCAGACGCCGAAAACGACGCCGACCAGGGCCGCGAACACGAAGGCGACCAGAACGGACGAGACGGACACGGCTGTATTCCAATGCAACGTGATCCGAAACAAGATCGCACTGCCGGCACCGAGGGTTACGCCGATGAGCCCTCCCAGGAGCGACAGCACCACTGATTCGACGAGGAACTGAAGCAGAATGTTCTTCCGCGTCGCACCAAGCGCCTTGCGTACACCGATCTCCCGGGTCCGTTCCGTCACCGACACCAACATGATGTTCATGATCCCGATCCCGCCGACCAGCAGACTCACGCCCGCAATGCCGGCGAGCAGCGCGGTGAACGCCTGGGTCGTCGCCGCCGCGGTGTTGAGGAAATCGGCCTGATTGCGAATCTGGAAGTCGGCCGCGCCGCCAGGTCGGATTCGATGCGAACGGCGCAGAATCCGGTCGATGTCGACCATCGTTCGGGTCATCAGGGTCTCGGCCGGAGCGAGAACGCCGATGGCCCGCAGATCCTTCGCCGTGAATACACGAAAACGTGCCGTGCTGAGCGGGATCAGCACCTCGTCGTCCGGATCGCCAAACCCGCCGCCGCTGCCCTTCGTGGCCAGCACGCCGATAACGTCGAACGGAATGCTATTGATACGAATCTGTTGCCCGACAATGTCCGGTCCAACGCCAAGGTTCACGAGCACGGTTTGGCCAAGCACGGCAACTCGGCGACTTCCATCGTCGTCCGCGGCCGTAAAGATTTTGCCCGCCGCCAATTCGTACTTTCGCACGTCGAGGTAGTTCGGCGTCGTTCCAAGCACCGTTGTGTTCGTGTTCGCGTTCTGGTATTGCACCTGAAGCGAGCGACCCATCTCCGGTTCGACGGCGGCGATGTATTTGCCGTCGCGGACGAGCGCGTCGGCGTCGTCCGTCGTCAGGCGCGCGCGATCGGTGGCCGACGCAATTCCGCGCGTCGAGACCTGACCCGGACTGATGGTGAGCAAGGTGGTCCCGAGCGCCGCGATCCGGTCGTTCACCGAGTTCTGCGCCCCTCGGCCAAGTGCGACCATGGCGATGACGGCCCCCACGCCGATGACGATCCCGAGCATCGTGAGCAGAGACCGCAACTTATTGACGCGAAGGGCATTGAGCGCCACCCCGATCGTTTCGGTGATGAGCATTCTCTAATCGCCTCCGCCTCGTCCGCGACCGCCGCCGGCTCCCCCGCCTCCGCCGCCCGCCGCACGACCGCCCCCGCTTATGCCGGGAAGACCGGCGCGTCCCTGCAATCGACCCAATGACGAGTCTCGCGCCGCCTGCACTCGGATCTCCGTCACCAATGCGACTCGATCGCCTTCTTGCAGGCCAGACAACACCTCCGTCTGATCGTAGTTGCCCAGTCCCAACGTGACCTTCCGTGGCACCCACTTCCCGTTCACAAGCGCGAGAACGAAACCGGAATGCGAGTCCGCGCTGGTCGCACCTCCGGCCACGATATTGGTATCCGAGACACCGGCGATCGCGCCGCCGGCGCTATCGATAATTTTCGCATGCGCGCCCGCCGAGCGTCCACCGCCACGTCCTCTTGAGCCGCGGCCGGCGGCGAGGACTTGAGCGATCGTGGCTTGATCGACGCCGAGTGCGGTGCCGGCCAGCGAAATGTCGCTCGACGTCCCAATCGCGTCGTTGGGAATCACCAGAGCGTTCAAGCGCTGCGAGACGAGAATCGAGAGATCGCTGTTCATCCCCGGCTTGAGCAGCTTCGCGCTGTTGTCGAGTCGCACGATCACCGGGAACATGGTGACGCTTTGAATCGTCACCGCCTGCGGTGACACGTTGCCGACGACTCCGTGGAACACCTTGTTGGGATAGGCGTCGACCGTCACGGACACCGTCTCGCCAACTTGGACTTTCGCGACGTCGCTTTCCGTGACCAGCGCGCTGTCGACGATGTTCTGGAGGTTGGCGAGCGTCACGAGCGTTGTGCCGCCACTCACGCTATTCGTCGCCGACGCGATGACTTGGCCCTCGGACACTTCCTTATCGATGATCGTCCCGGCCTCCGGCGCGCGAATCGTGACGTCGGCCAATTGAATCTGCGCGACTTCGAGATTCGTTTGCGCAGTCGCCAGTTGAGATTGCGCGTTGGCGTAGCCGAGGACCGCTTGCTCGTGCTCCGGCGCCGTCATGGCCCGCGCGTTGAACAACGTGTCGGCGCGCGTGCTCTGCGCCAACGTCACTTGCAGGCTCGCCTTCGCGGCATTGAGCGCCGCGACCGCCTGGTTGTATCTGCTCTGCGGATCGCGCGGATCAATCTGCGCGATCAGATCGCCGGCTTTCACTTCGGTACCCATCTGGATGGGCATTTTGACGATCTGTCCGGATGCTTTCGATTTGACGGTCACCACCTCCGCCGGTTCGATCGTTCCCGTCGCCTGCACCGAGATCACGATCGATTGTCGCGCGACCGCGACCGTGTCCATGAACACATGGGCGGCGGCCGTGCGATTACACGCGGTGGCGATCAACGATGCGATCGTCACGCAGAAAATGCCTGCGACAGACAAGACCGCGTGCCGTGCATGCGGCGCGTTCATAGCGGCTTCCCGGTGACGCTCTCGATCTGCGCCCGCGCGACACGAAAGTCGAATCGTGCCTGAATGAGAGCGGCGCGCGCTTGCGTGAGCTCCGACTGCGACGTCAACACTTCAACGATCGTGGCCTCGCCAATTCGATAGCGGTCGAGCTGAATCCGCAGATCTTCCTCGGCGGCGCGCATGGAGAGCGCCTGCTCGGTCATCCGTTGCGCAGCGAGCTGCATCGTTCCCACGGCTTGCGTGAGCGTTTCGCGTGCCGCAAGCCGCGCATCTTTGGCCGACGCTCCGGAATTCCCCGCCGCGACGTCGGCGCGCGACAGCGCCGACTGTCGCTGGAATTGATCGAGAATCGGCAAGCTCACCGAGAGACCAACGCGATTGCCGTACGCCTGGGCGCCCAATCCGAGATACGGATTCTGACCATTTCCAGAAAATGAATACGTCGCGTCTACCTGCGGCAAAAACGCCGATCGCGCCGCGCGGCGCTGTTCGACCGAAACGGTTTGCTGCGCCGCCGCCAGTTTCACCAGCGGACCGTTCTCGGCGAGCACGCGCAACGACGCACTGTCGGGAAGTGATCTATCGAATGTGCCCGTGTCAGCAGGATCAGCCGTCACGATCACTGGAGAAGCCACGAGGCGCGACAGCGTCGCATTCGCCGAAGCCAGACTGGTGAGTGCGGTCGCGATGGCCAAACGCGCGTCCACCACACTGATGGCCGCGCGGAGTGAATCCGACACCGTAGCGACGCGCAGCCGAGTTCGCAGGTTGGCGATGCGTGCCGCCGAATCCGCCAGTGCCAGCTGTGACTCGCCTGCAGCGAGCTGCTCGCGCGCCGCGAGTGCGTTGAAGAACGATTGATTGACCGCGAGCGCCGTCGCGTACGCCTGGTTCACATTCGACGCTTCGGCCGCGGTCAGGTCGGCGCGCGCGGCGCGCACGTCATAGATGCGGCGGCCGCCGTCGAACAACGTCAGGCTCGCCGTGATGGCGCTCGACGAGCTGAAGTTGCTTCGCCCATTGTTGCCGACGACGACGCCCGTGCTTCCGTTGTTGACGTCGACGCTGTTGCCGTTGTTCCCGAACGTATTCGAAAAATTGCTGTTGAGCCCAACGGAGACGTTGGGAAGGAACGCCGCGTACGCGGCTCGCTCCTCGGTCACGGCAGTTGTGATTTGCCCGTGTGCTTGAACCGCCTGCACGGAATTGCGCTGGGCCGCGCCAACCGCGTCGGCGAGTCGAATTCTGGCCGCGGCTGTGTCGGGCGCCTGCGCCATCGCGCTCACACCCGTCGTGCACACGGCGAGCAGCGCTGCGGCGCGCCATGGTCGCTGCGCGCCGCGATTGTGTGTTGTCACGCTCCGGCACTCCTTGTGTCGTCAGCCTCCGCGGCGCGACGTCATGTCGCCCGCGGAGACCGCCAAGTGCCGGTGAAGCATCTTCAGTGCCGACTCAGGCGATGGCACCGAAAGAACGCGTTAAGACATCTCGCGGGCTAAAACAGGCCGACGATTTCCCCGCTCGGTAAACGCGCCATGCGCTCGGCCGCCGGTTCTTTCGGCAAACCCGGCATGGTCATGATGTCGCCGCACTGCGCGACGACGAAACCGGCGCCTGCTGACGCGCGCACTTCGTTCACCGAGATTCGGAATCCACGCGGACGGCCAAGCTTGGTCGCGTCATCGGTGAGCGAGTACTGTGTCTTGGCCATACAGATCGGCGTGTTGCCGAGTCCGATGGACTGCAGGTACTCGATCGCGCGATCGGCGGCCGGCGTGTAATCGGCGCCGTCTCCGCCGTAGATCTGCTTGACGATGATGTCGATCTTTTCCTTGATCGGCAGATTCGTCGGATAGAGCGGCCGGAACTCGGCGCCCTTTTTATCGAGCAGCGTGAGCAGCTCGGCGCCGAGCGCTTCGCCGCCGGCTCCGCCTTTCTCCCACACCTCGGTGAGAGCGACAGCCACACCCAGTCGCGCCGCGAAGTCAGCGATGATCTTCAGCTCGGCGTCCGTATCGGACGTGCGCCGATTGATCGCGACGACGGCCGGCACGCCGAAGTGCCGAACGTTCTCGATATGTTTTTCGAGATTTGGCAAGCCGCGCTCGAGCGCCGCGAGATCTTCGGCGCCGAGATTCTTCTTGTCGCCGCCGCCGTGCATCTTCAACGAGCGAACCGTGGCGACGATCACCGCGGCCTCGGGCTGCAAGCCGCCGGCGCGACATTTGATGTCGAAGAATTTCTCGGCGCCAAGGTCCGAGCCGAACCCGGCTTCCGTGACGACGAAATCGGCAAGTGCGAGGGCCGAGCGTGTTGCGAGAATGCTGTTGCATCCATGGGCGATGTTGCCGAACGGGCCGGCGTGCACGAAAGCCGGGCCTCCCTCGAGCGTTTGTACGAGATTCGGGCGAATTGCGTCTTTGAGCAGAAGTGCCATCGCACCGGTCGCGCGAAGCTCGCCGGCCGTTACGGGACGTCGCGCCGCGCCGGCCGTCGATCCGACGATGATGCGAGCCAAACGCTCTTCGAGATCCTGCGGACTCGTGGCGAGAGCGACGATCGCCATCACCTCGCTCGCGGGGATGATGACGAAATGCTCTTCGCGCGGAATGCCGTCGCCGACGCCGCCAAGCCCGATGATGCAATTGCGGAGCGCGCGATCGTTCATGTCGATCGTACGCGGCCAGGTGATGCGCCGCGGGTCGATACCGAGCGCGTTGCCCTGTTGCAGATGATTGTCGAGCATCGCGGCGAGCAGCGCATGCGCGCTCGAGATCGCGTGAAAGTCGCCCGTGAAATGCAGGTTGATGTCGTCCATCGGCACGACCTGCGCAAAGCCGCCGCCGGCGGCGCCGCCCTTGACGCCGAATACGGGACCGAGGCTTGGCTCGCGAATGCAGAGTGCGACGCGCTTGCCCATGCGCCTGAGCGCCTGCGCCAACCCAACGGAGACGGTGCTCTTCCCTTCGCCGGCGGGCGTCGGGTTGGTTGCCGTGACCACGATGAGACGGCCGCGAATGGGGCGCTGCGCAATGTCGAGCGGAATCTTCGCTTTGTATTTGCCGTAAAAATCGAGCTCGTCGCGTTCGAGACCCAATTCGGCGGCGACGTCCTCGATGGGACGCATTTTCACACGTTGCGCGATTTCGATATCTGAGGGAACGGCGGAGACGGCCACGATAGAATCCTCTGTTAGGTCTGTGTCACGACGAGTGAATTCGTTCTGACCCGCAATACACGTTCGCAGTTCTACCTCTGAGCAGTCCGACGAGGGTCACACCGGCTGCTTCAGCGAATCGAATGGCGAGACCGGTGGGACGTGAGATCGCCGACAGCATCTCGATGCCGCACACCGCTGTCTTCTGGACCATCTCGTAACTCGCGCGACTCGTGACGACGATGAAGCCGTCGCGCATCGGCGTTGCGTTGCGCGCCAGAGCCCCGAGCACCTTGTCGAGCGCGTTGTGGCGTCCGACGTCTTCGCGCACCACGACCAACACTCCGGCAGACGTCGCCCATCCGGCGGCGTGCACCGTGCTCGTTTCATTGTTGAGCGCTTGCTGGCCGGCGAGCTCGGTGCCGGCGCGCCACAATGCTTCTGCGTTCACGATGAGTCCATGCGGGACTTGTACGGGCATGCGCAGCGCGTCGTTGATCGTCGCAACGCCGCACAAGCCGCATCCCGTCCGCGCGACGAGCCCTCGAACGCGATCCTCCAATCGAGCGGCGGTCGACGCCGGAATCTGGATCTGGAGCTCGATGCCATGACTGGCGCGCACGACCGTGATGTGCTCGACCTGCGAGACGTCATCGACGATGCCTTCCGTGCGTGAAAACCCGACCGCGAGATCTTCGAGATCCGACGGCGTGCCCATCACCACGACGTGCGGGCGGCCATTGTACACGAAAGCAATTGGCACTTCCTCGGCGACCGTCGCGGAACCGTCGGCCGCACCGGTATCAGTGAGCCGGACGAGCGACCGCGCCGTGGACGTCGGCGCGTAGCCCAGCCCGATGAGCAAATGCTCAGCGACGGCCATTCTCGGTGGCGCCCGCGTCCGCCGCACGATTCCCAACGAATCGCCACCCGAATCGGCCCTTGATGCACAGGTTGCCCTGCGTGATTGCGTTCTCCAATGGAGAGGTCGCCTTCACGATTTCCCCGTCGGCGACGTGCAGGCGGAGCGTGCACCCCACGCCGCAATACGGACAGATCGTATCCGTCGCCGTCATGCTCGACTCATCCCACGTTCCAGCGGCGCGCTTGTCGAACTCGGTCTTTGCCATGAGCGCGCCTGTTGGGCAGACCGCGATACAATTTCCGCAATACACACACGCTGAATCGGGCAACGGTACGGCGAACTCCGTCGAGATGTGTGCGTCGAAGCCGCGCCCGGCAACGGCAATCGCGAAGGTGTTTTGATGATCCGGACCGCACGCCTCGACGCATTTGTAGCAGAGAATGCACTTGGCGTAGTCGCGCACGTACAGATCGTTGTCGACCTTCGTCGGCTCGGCCACGGTCGCGGCAAATTCAGGATTCGGCGGTTCGTGATGCCCCGGAATCGCGGCGTCGCGCGTGCCGGCGGGCGACGGCGGCGCGGATGGCCCGAAGCGCGCGGGATCGGCATCGTATTCGTCGATCCAGCGCGCGACGTCGGGTGTCGTTGACAGATCCACCGACGATGCCAGCATCTCGAGCACGAGCTTGCGGCTGTGCTTCACGCGGGTCGATGCCGTGTGCACGACCATGCCGTCTTCCACAGCGCGCGAACACGCCGGCGCGAGCACGCGCGCGCCTTCGAGCTCCACGACACAAATCCGGCACGCGTTCACCGGATGCAGCGTTTGCAGAAAACAGAGCGTGGGAATCTCCACGCCAATCTCGCGGCAGGCCGAGAGCAGTGTCATCCCTTCCGGAACGGACACGGGCTTGTCGTCGATGGTCAACGAAATGGCGCGCGTCGACCGCCGGCGTGCTTGGTCGGTCGCGTGTGTCGGGCGTTGGAGTTGAACGAGCGGCGGCGGCGGCGTAACTGCGGTCAACGAATCTGCTCCAATGGGCGGATGGTGTCGGTTGGCCATGAGACTTCGCGCATCACGCCCGGGCCTTGAATACACCAACACGATGAATCGCCGATTCGATCGCCGAATACGCCGTTTGCCCAAGCCCACAAATCGATGCGTCCTTCATCGCCAAGCCGACTTCATCGAGCAGGGCGACCTCTTGGGCTACGCCGCCGAGGGCTTTTCCGCTGGCGATCCGGCAGAGTGCCTCTTCCTGGCGGACCGTGCCGACTCGGCACGGCACGCATTGGCCGCATGATTCATCGCGAAAGAACGACGCGATGCGGAGGAGGATGTCGCGCATGTCGACGGAATCATCGAAGGCGACTATCACGCCTGATCCCAAGGTTGCCTTCGCCGCGCGAGCACCCTCGAACGTCAGTTGGATGTCGAGCTCGGTCGGTCCCACAAACACGCCCGCCGCGCCGCCGAGCAGAATGGTCTGCAGCGGACGTCCCGTATTCACTCCGCCGGCGAGATCCATGAGGTCGCGCAGTGTTTTGCCGAACGGAACCTCGTAGACGCCTGGGCGCGCGACGTGCCCGCTGATGCAGAAGAGCTTCGTCCCCGTTGACTGCTCAGTTCCGATGCGCGCGAACGCGGCGCCCCCGTTTAGTACAATCGAGGGAACGTTGGCGAGCGTCTCGACGTTGTTGACGACGGTCGGAAGTCCAAAAAGCCCTGCTTGAACGGGAAATGGCGGCTTGTTGCGCGGTTCGCCGCGATAGCCTTCGATCGAATTGAAAATCGCGGTCTCTTCACCGCAGATGTACGCGCCGGCGCCACGTCGGATTTCGATGTCGAACCGAACGCCTCGGCCGAGGATATCGTCGCCGAGAAAATGGTTGGCCCGAGCTTGACGAATTGCGTTCTGGATTCGCTCCGCGCCGAGCGGGTATTCGCCGCGAATGTACAGGAATCCGTGTTCACAGCCCGTCGCGAATCCGGCGATCGTCATTGCTTCGACGATGCCGAACGGATCGCCCTCGAGCAGCACACGATCTTTGAACGTGCCCGGCTCCGATTCGTCGGCGTTGCAAATGAGGTAGTGCGGTCGGGCGGCTTGCTTGGCGACGGCGTCCCATTTGCGGCCGGTGGGAAACGCGGCGCCGCCGCGGCCCATGAGCTTGGAATCGGTGACTTCGCGAATGACGGCGTCGGGACCGATCTCGATCGCTTTTCGGAGGGCGTCGAATCCGCCCGAGGCGCGGTAGGCGGCGAGGTCGGTCGGGTCGACTTGGCCGATGCGTTTGAGCAGCGGTTGCGATTCGTCGAGAGCAACCCCGTCGTCCAGACGAGCGCGGCTTCCCCGCCGGCGGGCATCGCGCCGCTGCACGACGGCGGTTGCTCGGTCCGCCGTCATCCCGCCCATCAACTCCTCTCTCACAACCTCGCCAAACTCCTGCAGCAAGCACGCCGGCGCTTGATCACACAATCCTAAACACGGCGATCGCATCCAGACCGTCGCGTTCGGATCGACCTCCGCGTGGTCGCCTGACGGCCCGTGCCCGTGCGCGGGACCGACGCTGCGCTCGAGGCCATCGATGACCTCCATCGCGCCCTTGCACCGGCAGGCGATATCGTCGCACACGTGCAGCACGCGCGGCGCGCGTGGTGTGGTCGAGAGCAATGCATAGAACGTCGCCACTCCCCACGCATCCGCCGGCGGAACGTCGAGACGCTTGCAGACGTAGTCGAGGCCCGTCTCGCTGATCCAGCCGACGCGGGCGTGCAACGCTTGCAGTGCCGGGAGCAACAGGTGGCGCTGTTGCCGAGCTTCACGCCCACCGATCGCCACATGTGCGTCGCGCAAATCTCCGCGTTCACCACCGTCCCACGACGAGCGCGCGGGGCCAAGCAAGGCGTCCACCGCGGCACGCTCGTCTTCGGTCGGGGCGGCGTGCCGCAGGTGCAAATCCATTCAATCGTCTCCAGCAGCGGCGAACGGTTCTGCTCTGTGAGCTCCGCGCCCCGCCGTGAGCGGCGCGGGCTCCACCCGCACCGCACAGGCCTTGAACTCCGCTGTCCCCGAGCGCGGATCGGTCGCGTTGATCGTCAGCACGTTGGTCGCGACGTCATCCGGAAAATGCAGCGTCATGAACACAATGCCGGCGCGAAGGCCCGGATCGATGAAGGCGCGCGTCTCCAGTGTGCCGCGACGAGACGTGACGCGCACCATGTCACCGGGCTCGATGCCCATGCGATCGGCGTCTTCGGGCGAGATGTCGAGCGACTCGCCACGGTGGAGCGGCGACAAGTAGCCGCCCGACTGCACGCCCGTGTTGTACGACTCCAGGCGTCGGCCCGTCGTGAGCGTGAGAGGATACTCATCGTCCGGACGTTCGATCGGCCCCTCATCGTTCACGACCGAGAACGGAGCGAGACGTCCGCGCTTGGACGGATCCTCGTCCCACAAACGCGCGTGCAGGAACTTCGTCCCCGGATGCGTTTCGTCAGGACACGGCCACTGCAAGCCGTCGAGCGCCTCGAGGCGCGCGTAGCTCATGCCCTGCAGCTGCGGCGACAGCGCGCGCACCTCGTTCCACACATCTTCGGCGGTGGGCTGTCCCCAACCGCGACCCATGCGACGCGCGAGCTCACTCATGATCCACAGCTCATCGCGCGTCGCATGGGTCGCGGTCACGGCTTTCCGAACGCGCTGCACGCGACGCTCGCTGTTCGTCACCGTTCCCTCGCCTTCCGCCCACGTCGCCGTCGCCGGAAACACGACGTGCGCGAGCTGCGCCGTCTTGGTGAGGAAGATCTCTTGCACCACGAGGTGATCGAGCGACGTGAGCAAATGCTCAACGTGATGCATGTCGGCGTCGGACTGCGCGGGATTCTCTCCGATGACGTAGAGCGCGGTCATCTCCTTCCGATCCATGGCGTCCATCATCTCTGACAGGTTCCATCCCGGCTGCGGCTGGATCGAGCATCCCCACATCCGCTCGAACTTCTCCCGCTCTTCGGGAATCGAGACGTCCTGGAAACCGGGCAACTTGTTCGGCAGCGCGCCCATGTCGCCGCCGCCCTGCACGTTGTTTTGGCCGCGCAGTGGATTGCACCCGCAGCCATAGCGCCCGACATGCCCTGTGAGCAACGAGAGGTTGATCAGCGCGACGACGTTGTCCACGGCGTTGTGGTGCTCGGTGATGCCCAACGTCCAGCAGATCATGGCGCGATCCGCTTTGGCATAGGCGTGTGCCGCATCGCGGATGACGTCCGCGGGAATACCCGTGACACGCTCGGCGAACTCGAGCGTGTACGGTTGAACTGCGTCGCGATAGGCCTCGAATCCGCTGGTGCCACGGCTGATGAAGGTTTTGTCTTCCAAACCGGCAATGAGAATCTCGCGCGCCATGGCGTTGGCGAGCGCGATGTCGCTCCCCACGTTCAGTCCCATCCACACGTCGGCCCACGCCGCGGATGAGGTGCGACGCGGATCGACGACGTACAACCGCGCACCGTTCTGGATCCCCTTGAGGAGATGGTGAAACCAGATCGGATGCGCCTCACGGGCGTTCGAACCCCAGAGGAAGACGAAGTCAGTGTGCTCCGCTTCCTCGTACGAGCTCGTACTCCCGCCAGCTCCTAAAATTGTCGTCAGACCGACGACGCTAGGAGCGTGTCAGGTTCGGTTGCAGCTATCGATATTGTTGTTGCCGAACACCGCGCGGGCGAATTTCGACGCCATGAAGTTGACCTCGTTGGTCGACTTCGAGCAGCTGAAGATTCCCGTCGCATTCCGTCCATGCCTGGACCGGTTGCGCTGGAATCCCTCGGCCGCGCGGTCGAAGGCTTCGTCCCAAGAAGCGGGACGGAGAACTCCGTTGTCGCGGACCAGAGGCTGCGTGAGGCGAGGATACGCGCCCGGCGGGTTGGAGCGAGACTTCTTCATCGCGTGCATCTCCATGGTGGTATTACTCTTACGGAGGATGCACCGCGAAGCAAAAAGCGGCAAGTGGCGCACCGCTCCGAAGTCGTTCCGAAGTCGTTCCGAAGTCGTTCCGAAGTCGCTCAGGCCCGCGGCGACTGGGTTCGCGACCGCCTGGGTGGAACGGTGATGACGCAGTCGTCCAAACCACAGGACATCACCAAGAGCTCAGTGGCACCGTCGAACTCGGAAGCGGTTCCGTCCCCAACCGCCTGACGCGCCTGCTTTGCCTTGAGCGCGTCACACGGCGCCTCGCGAAGGACATCAAACAGGTAGTGGCGCACGCGATCCACCCGAAGCCCAGTCCCGTGATCACAGAACTGAAGCCGGGCTCCGTCCATTCTCGGCGCATGGAACGGAAGAATCTGAGCCTGGAACCCCCGCGATTGCAGCGGCCGCGCGACGAGAGCCGCTTTGCTCTTTGGCGCCATCACCGAATAGATCCCATCGGGGATGCAGTCACTCGCATTTTCCACGCGGGCAACCACCCACCCGAATGAACCGGCGACGTCGGACTCCTGAAGCCTGCCACTGGTCTTGGCCGGCGCGACGGTGATGGTTGCTCGTCCATTCGCGCAGGTGCCCGGCCCAACCGCCGATCCCGGAACCGTGAACGTGACACCTTCATCCGCGACGCTGGAATAGAGCGAATCGTTCGCGTACACGCCAAATGTCCCATCGCTAACCATGCTTTCCAGCGAGCGAGAAAGCCGGAGACGCGCGTCGGGACGATTCCCCACGGCGATTCGTCCACGCAGCACATACGCCGCGACGAGGAGCACGATCAGAAAGATCACACCAGTCGAGCGTTTACTCACAGCAACTCCGGGTTTTCAAGATGACGTCGGCGTCAACGCAGGAGTGTGTCTCCCAAAATGAGGAGCGCGACACTGAAATAAATAATGAGTCCTGTGACATCTACCAACGTGGCAACGAATGGGGCGCTCGCACTGGCTGGATCGAAGCCGAGGCGTTTGAGCAGGAACGGGAGCATCGATCCGGCGAGCGATCCAAATCCGACGATCCCGATCAGCGCCGCGCCCACGGTGAACGCCACGAGCAAGTGATGCTGGCCGTAGTCGAACAGGTGAAAGCGTTGCCAGATCTCGATACGCACAAACCCGATCACGCCGAGGATGAGGCCGAGCGTCAATCCCGTCGGCAATTCGCGCATCGCAATGCGCCACCAATCGCGGACCTTGATCTCCCGCAACGCGAGCGCGCGGATGATGAGCGACGTCGCCTGCGATCCGGAGTTTCCGCCAGAGCTCATGACCAGCGGAATGAACATCGAGAGGACGACGGCCTTGGAGATTTCGCCCTCAAAGTGCTGCATCGCCGTGGCCGTGAGCATTTCCGAAAGAAAGAGAGCGCACAGCCAACCGCCGCGCTTCTTGATCATCGAGCCGAAACTGATCTGCATGTACGGCTCGTCGAGCGCCTCCATACCGCCGAACTTCTGAACGTCTTCCGTCTGCTCGCGGACGATCGCGTCAATGACGTCGTCCACGGTGACGATGCCGAGGATGTGCCCACCCTCGTCGATGACGGGAATGGCGAGCAGGTTGTATTTCGACATGATCCGCGCGACCTCTTCCCGATCGGCCGTCGTCACGACCGACAACGGCTTGCGGCGGTTGCCAACGTCGATGACCAACGCCGAGCGGTCGGCGAGCATCAGATCGCGCAGCGACACGACGTGAGCGAGCGTGTTCCGCTCGGGCTCGGTGCAGTAGATCGTGTAGATGGTCTCCTTGGTCCGCCCCACTTCGTTGATGTAGGTGAAGGCTTGATCGACCGTCCACGTGGTGGGCACCGAGACGAACTCGGTCGTCATGATTCCACCGGCGGTCTCCGGCGGATATTGGAGCAGTAGCGTCAGCGCTTCGCGGGTCGGCGCATCGAGCAGTTTGAGAAGGCGGACGCGATCTTTCTCCGGAAGCTCGCGAAACAAGTCCGCTTGCTGGTCGGACGACATCGCGTCAATGAGCGCCCCGGCCACATCCTCGGGCATCCGCTGGACAATGTCGCAGCGACGATGCGCGAGCTCCGGCTCGTCGAGAATCTGCACGGCGAGGTCGAACGGCAGGACGGCAATGACTTTGGCACCGGCGTCGGGCGCCAGGTCGCGAAGAGCGTCGGCGAGATCAGCCGCGCGCATACCGGCGATCGCCGCCTCGAGCTCGGCGGGATCGCCGTGGAGCAGGTAGAGCAGCTCCGGCGACGGCCGCTCCAGTGGTGTCGGTGTCATGGTTGGTGCGGTTTCGAGTCTCGTGAATGCGCTATCCGGACAACCTGACGCACCATGGTCCGTTTGTCACGCTCTGAGTTCTTGTCGTTACGCGCTCGAGCGCTTCGATCGTTACGCGCTCGAGCGCTTCGAGTGGAAAGGATCTGGTGGCAGAGCGGAACAGCGATAGCACAGACTCACACGGGCGAAACACTGGAACAACACTCACGGAGAAAACCATTCTTGGAGATGCGGGGCGAGAGGCCACTGCTCCACGGTCAAGTCACCGGAGAGGTCCTCCGGCTCTTCTATCGCGTGCACGATCGATTGGGATTTGGCTTTCTCGAGTCCGTCTACAAGAAAGCGTTGGCACACGAGTTCACGAAAGCCGGCATTGCATTCGAGAAGGAGGTGCCGATCCAGGTCTGGTACGACGGGATCTGCGCCGGGTTCTTCCGAGCCGACTTCCTCGTCGAAGGCGCGGTCGTGGTCGAGGCAAAGGCTCGCCAAACTCTCGACGACGCGGACCGCAAGCAACTCATGAACTACATGCGCGCCTCGGCAATCGAAGTCGGCTTGCTGCTTCACTTCGGAGGGAAGGCCGCCTTTCAGCGCATCCTGTACACGAACGACCGTAAGCCCGACCTGGGCACTCCGTGACGTGTCCGCGCTTCGTCTGCGTTTGTCCGTGCTATTGTTGTTGTTGTCGTTGTTGAACTCGAGACCGTGAACCGTCAGCGCTCCCCGGACCGAAATTCGTCGGTCGTCGTCGGCATCGCCTGCAATTCGTCGCCGCTGATGCTCGGCACCCGAAGACTGAACACGCTTCCCCCGCCATCGCGGTCGCTCAACTGCACGTCACCGCCCTGGGCTTCCGCGATGCCCTGGGCGATCGATAGACCGAGGCCGGCGCCCCCCGTGTCGGGCAGGCTCGACGCGCGACGATAAAACGGCTCGAAAATTCGCGCGCGTTCGCTCGCAGGCACGCCAGGACCCCGGTCGGCCACAGCGAACACCAACCATGCACCGTCGCGATGGGCCGTGAGGTCGATGGGCGCGTTCGCCGGCGAGTACTTCGCGGCGTTGTCGATGAGGTTGACCAGCGCGCGAAGCGTCTGAGAGAAATCAAATCGTCCAAACAGTAGCGGATCGTCGGGCGACACCTTGATCCGCAACTCGCGACCGTTCAGGCGGCCGGTGGACTGTTGCGCCGCCGCGCCGAGGAGGTCCTCGGCTTCGTTGGGTTGGACGTCTGCAGCGGCAACGCCGCTCGAGATGCGCGAAAGATCCAACAGTTGCGCCACAAACGTGTTGAGACGATCCGCCTCTTCCTCGATGATCTCGGCGCGCTCGTCACCGCCGGCGGCGATCTCGTGTGCCAGTCCTTTGATCGTCGTCAGCGGCGTGCGCAGATCATGTGAGACGGATGCGAGCACAGCATCCTTGGCCTTGTGTGCTTCTTGCAACACGGTCGCGCGTTCCGCTTCACCCGCGAGTCGCACGCGTTCGAGGCCGAGTGCGGCGTAGTAGGCCAGCGCATCGAGAACTCGCACTTGTGCGGCAGTGAAGCGAAGCCCGGCCGACTGCGCGACGCGAAGCACGCCGACGGTGCGCCCGCGCACTTGCAGTGGACGAAGAAACGCGCGCATCGGCGGTCCGTCATCCGTGTCGGCCGCGAAGAACGGGGGCGACATGCCGACGCGTGTCGTCCCGTCGACACGCTCCGCTGATGCACTTCCCTCCGCGGCCACCCATTCGACGAGACTGTCATTGGCGAGTGGGACGCTTGCGTCGGCGGCGGACCGGCCGGCGAGAACAACAGCGCCGGTCGCGTCGTCGACGGTGTACACCGCGCACTCCGTCAACCCGAGCGATGTACGAATCACCGATACGATTGCGCCAAGAGCATCTTCGGCACGCCCCGCATTCAATGTTTCAGCACCGAGTGCCGCGAGGCGATCAATTTCGATCGCACGCTGACGCGCTTCCTCCGCTTCAGACTGCGCGCGATAAAGGAGCTGCGCCGAGAGAATGCTCGTGCCGAGAAACGCGGCGAGCACGAGCCAATTGAGCGGATCTTGAATGACCAGCGTTCCAAACGGCGGCAGGAAGAACAGATCGAAGCAGAGAAATGCGGCAGCAGCGAGGGAAATGCCGAGGGGACGACCACCGCGCGCGCTCCCGCCTTGAACGATCAGGAGGTACGCCAGGGTGACGTGCCCCTCATTCAGGCGCGATCGAATCACGACGAGGCCCGCCGTCACCACGGCGAGCCCGAGGAACCAGGCGAACCATTCGCGGATGCGGATCCCGCCGCGCGCCGGAAGAGCCGCGACGTTCACGGTCGGCTCACCGCGCGCTCATGCCTCATTCTCGAAGCGATATCCGACACCCGGCTCGGTGATGATCAATTTCGGTCGCACGGGATCGGCTTCGATCTTTCTCCGCAACGCGCGCACGTGTACGCGCAGATATTGCTGCATGTCGCCTGACGAGTTGCCCCACACGGCGCTGAAGAGCTGCTGATGTGTGAGCGTGCGTCCTGCGTGCTTGAGCAGCGTACGAAGCAACTCCCATTCGGTTTTCGTGAGGTGAACGGGAACGTTGTCTCGCTTCACTGACGGCTTCACCGGATCGAGAACCAACGTTCCGATCGTGATCACCTGCGCGGGGCCAGCGGCCGGCGCGAGTCGCGCGCGACGCAAGTGGGCGCGCACGCGGGCCTGCAGCTCTCCCGGACTGAACGGCTTGGTGATGTAGTCGTCGGCACCGGCGTCGAGCAACGCAACCTTTTCCTGGTCGGAGTGTCGCGCGGACAGAACGATGATTGGTGCGGACGACCACGTGCGAATCTCGCGACAGACGTCGATGCCGGGAATGTCGGGCAATCCGAGGTCGAGCACGATGAGGACCGGCCGTTCGGCGGCGGCGAGGTCGATGGCTTCGCGGCCGGTGGCCGCCTCGAGCACGCGTCCGTAGTCGGCCGCCAACACATTCCGTACGACCCGCCGAATTTGTGGCTCGTCGTCGACGACGAGGACAACGTCTTCTTGCATGCACCGAAGTCTGGACCGGCGTGGGCAAATGTCCAGCGCGCTATGCCACCAACTTGTCGCCGGCGTGCTGCCAACTTCCCGACAACCTTGCCGCTTGCGCATCTCCGCGCGCGATCCTACCCTTCCCCTCTGATTCAAAGGGGAGATCATTCGATGCTCGACCGTGACGGTGGCTTGCTCCGCGGCACTCTCGACGTGCTCATCCTCAAAGCGCTGAGCTGGGGGCCGCGACACGGCTACGCCGTCGCCGAGTGGGTCAAGGTGGTCACTGATGGCGACGTGCTCGTCGAAGAAGGGCCGCTCTACACCGCCCTGCACCGCCTGGAACGCAACGGGTGGCTGAGCGCCGAGTGGGGCTACTCGGAGAACAATCGCCGCGCGAAGTACTACCAACTGAGCCGCACGGGACGCCAGCAGCTCCGCGCCGAGGTTGGATCCTGGGAGCGGTACGCCCGCGCCGTCGGAAAAGCGCTGGCAGCCGCAGCGCCCGCGACCGCCTGAGGCGAGCGAATGAAACGCGTCTTCAGACTGCCCTTTGGCCGCGCGAACATCGCGCGCGAAATCGACGACGAGCTGGCGTTTCATCTCGAGATGCGAATCCAGCGACTGATGCAACTCGGCATGACACCCGATGCGGCGCGAGTCGAAGCTCTACGTCAATTCGGCGACGTCGCCCAGGTGCGCGACGATTGCGTGATCATGGATGAACAACGGGAGCGAGCGATGGAGCGGATTCACGTGATTGAAGAACTCGTGCAGAACCTTGCGTACGCCGGCCGCACGCTGCGGCGAAACATCGGGTTCACGGCGGTCATCGTCTGCGCGCTCGCACTCGGCATCGGCGCCAATACGGCGATCTTCACGTTGATCAACGCCGTGCTCGTGCGGACGCTTCCGGTGGATCATCCGGAACAGCTCGTGGCCATCGGCAATCCGATGCGCGTCAGCTCTCTTTCACAGGGCGGTCCACGCGTCGACCTGCTGGCGTACCCGGTGTACCGCGACCTTCGCGATCAAAACAAATCGTTCTCGAGCCTCGTCGCGACGGGCCGCACCGGCCGGCTCGACGCACACATCGACGGAACGTCGGGAGAATTCGAACATCCACGCGGGCGATACGTCACCGCCAACTATTTCTCGATGCTCGGCGTCCGCGCCGCGGCCGGACGAACCTTCGACGGCAGCGAAGACCAAACTCCGGGATCGTCGCCCGTCGCGGTGATCAGCCACGGCTATTGGACTCGGCGGTTTCATAACGACCAGTCGGCGATCGGCCGCACGATCGTCATTCAAGGCCAGCGCATCACGATCATCGGCGTCGCACAACCGTCGTTTACCGGCGACATCGTCGGTGCCGCGCCTGAGATCTGGCTGCCGGTAACGATGCAAGACGCGTTGCAGCCTCATCAGAAACTTCTCAACGACGTGAACAGCAGCTGGCTCATGCTGCTCGGTCGCCTCAAGCCCGGTGTGACGCTCGACCAGGCGAAACAAGACGTGAAGAGGGGCATTCAGCAATCGATTCTCGCGAAGACGCCCGGCAAAGCGGGCCGAGCATTCCTCGATGGGAAGCCGGTGTATTTCATCAATCCAGGAGCCAAAGGCTTTTCGCGCGTTCGCGAAACCTTTCAAGCGCCGCTGCTGACCCTCATGATCGGCGTCGCACTGTTGTTGTGCATCATCTGCGCGAACGTCGCGAATCTGCTGCTGGCTCGGTCGATTGCACGCGGCCGAGAGATGGCGGTGCGGCTCGCGCTTGGCGCGGACCGTCGACGGCTCGTTCGACAGTTGCTCACCGAGAGTCTCGTTCTCGCGCTGATCGGTGCGCTGGTCGGATTGTTGGTTGCGTGGTGGGGCAGCAAGTCGTTGCTGACGTTGTCCGGCGGATCGCCCGCGACGCTCAACCTCGGCATGGACTTGCCAGTTCTCGCATTTACGCTCGGCGTATCGTTCGCGGCCGTGATGTTGTTCGGCCTCGCGCCGGCGCTCCGGGCGTCTCGCGTCGACCTCGCGTCGACAATGCGCGCGGGCGCGCATTCCGTCGCAGGCAGCGCGCTCGGCCAACGCGGGCAGCGCGCGCCGCTCGGCAAGTTACTTATCATCGGACAGGTCGCGCTCTCGGTGGTGCTGCTCGTTGGTGCGGGAATGCTGGTGCGCAGTCTGCGAAACATCGAGTCGGTGGACGTTGGACTCGACCGGGACCATCTCATCATCGTCGACGTCGACATCAACGCGCGCGGGTATAGCGGCGCGCCGTTGGACAACTTGGTCCACACACTTCGCGATCGAATCAGCGCTCTTCCGGGCGTAAAAGGCGTTGCGTACTCGGAAAATGGAATCTTCTCGGGAACCGAGTCGGGGACGAACATCCAGGTCCCCGGCTTCACGATGCGCGAACCGAGCGACTCGAATGTCGCATATGATCAGGCGAGCCCCGGATACGCGACGGCCACCGGTGGTCACCTTCTTCAAGGCCGCGATCTGGCGCCGAGCGATGAGGGCAAGCTCGCGCGCGTCGTGCTGGTGAATCAATCGCTCGCGCAATTCTACTTTCCGAACAAGAGCGCCGTCGGCCAATTTCTTCACATGCAAGACTCCGTCGCCCTCGAAATCATTGGAGTGATGGCGGACACGCGCGACCACGACCTCGGCGTGCCGAGCCGCCGGATCTATTTCCCGTACGCGCATCACGATACGATCATTGGCCCGCCCGGGTCGCTGACCATCGAGGTGCGCACAGCGGGCGACCCATCGGCGATGGTGCAACGCGTGCGGCAGGAGGTCGTTGCCGTCGACCCATCGCTCCCGATCGACGACGTCACGCCATTGCCCACGTTGATGAAAAATTCGATTGGCGCGGAGCGGCTCGTCGCCAAGCTGGCATCGGCGTTTGGTGTGCTCGCACTGCTACTGGCCGCGATTGGTCTCTATGGCGTGATGACGTACGCGATCACGCGACGGACCGGAGAAATTGGCCTGCGTGTCGCGCTCGGGGCACAGCGCGCGAACATTTTGAACATGGTGCTCGTCGACGCGCTCCGTCTCGTGGCGGTCGGGGTTGCGCTCGGTCTGCCGCTCGCCTTGGCAGCGACTCGGCTTCTTCGCACGCAGCTGCATGGCGTCGACCCGATCGATCCGATCTCGATCGGTCTTGCCGTGGTGGTCCTGAGCCTCAGTGCGGTTGTTGCAGTGTTGATTCCAGCGCTGCGCGCGTCACGCGTGTCGCCAATCGTGGCATTGAGAGCAGAGTAAAGATGTCGTTCCCCTCACGAGCTACGGTTTTCGTCTGACATCGAGCCCTTGATCCTTGGGTACGCAGACACGCCGCCAATCGTCATTCGGTCGAACCGGCTGACACAGCCTTGCGTGTATACTGCTGTCGGTGAAAACAGTGGCCTCAGCCTTCGGCCGACCGGGAGGTTGAGAGTCGAGCGGACTCTTGTGGCAGCCGGCGGCGAGGGAGCCCGCGGCAAACGCGGCGAAGAACGGGATCAGGCGCATGGTCGACTCCGAATCTAGTCGAGAGAATTCTACTTCAAGTTGCGAAATTGGGACAGCGTTGCCGCCGACGTTAGTGACTCGAAACGTGACTCAATCGTTCCTGCGCGGACGAGCCGACGGCGTTCCGAGGCACGTAGTCGCCCGCTGAGCTCAAGTCCCACGCACTGGGGTCGGTGACGTAGAGATTTAGTATCCGATCGACCTGTCGCCGATGTTGTTCGTTCCGCACTGGTACGAGGAGCTCGACGCGCCGGCGCAAATTGCGCGGTCGGAGATCCGCGGATCCGATGAAATACTTCGGGTCGCCGGCGTTCTCGAAACGATAGATACGAGAATGCTCGAGGAAGCGGCCGACGACCGACATGACACGAATGCGTGAGGATCGGCCGGGAACTCCCGGGCGCAGGGTGCAGATGCCGCGCACCACCAGATCGATTTCAACGCCGTCCTGCGCGGCACGGTATAGCGCGCGGACGACGTCTGGGTCGGACAGACCGTTGAACTTCGCCGTGATCCGCGCCGGACGACCGGCGCGCGCATTCGATGCTTCCCGATCGATCAACTGCAGAATTCCCGGAAGCAAATGATGCGGCGCAACCAATATTGCACGCGATGAGCGGCGCGGAGGCTCGGACGTGCCGGTCAGCTCGTTGAATAGATCCGCGATGTCGCCGGTGATTTCCGAATCGGCCGTGAACAAACTCAAATCGGTGTACTGCTCTCCGGAGCGCACGTTGTAGTTGCCGGTGCCGACGTGCGCGTACCGGCGCAGCGCACCGCCCTCGCGACGAACGACCAGCGTGACCTTCGCGTGGTTCTTCAGGCCGACGAGACCGCGTACGACGTGCCCGCCGGCGCTTTCCAGCGCCCGGGCCCAACCCACGTTCACGTCCTCGTCGAACCGCGCCTTGAGCTCGACGAACGCCGTGACGGCTTTGCCACCGCGCGCCGCATCGAGCAGCGCCTCGGCGATCGGTGACGGATTGCCAATGCGGTACAACGTGATCTTGATCGCCGCGACATTCGGGTCGTCGGCCGCTTCGCGAATGAACCGAACGACCGTGTCGGAAAATGAGTCGAACGGGTGGTGCGCGATCACGTCGCTGTTTGTGATCTGAGCGAAGACCGATTCGCCCGCGACGAACGGCCGGCTGCGCTCGAGCGGCGGATAGGCGAGATCAGGATCGTCGGGTAGCTCGAGTTGCGCGAGACCGCGAAGGTCCAACAAACCTTCCGCCTCTTCGACGTCGGAGATGATCGGCTCATCGCTTGCCCCACGTTCGCGACGGAGATCTTCGAGCAGCAGCGCGCGCAACACGGGCGGCATTCCTCGCTCGACTTGGATTCGCACCGCGCATCCATCGCCGCGCTGCGCCGTCGCGCGCTCCACCGCTTCGAGAAGATCGTCAGCATGTGCCTCATCCAACTCGAGCTCGGCCGTCCTCGTCACGCGGAACACGCAGGCTTGTTCGATCTCGGATTCCGGATACAGAAGATCGAGATTGGCTCGTACGATCTCTTCCACCGGAACGAGCACACGTCCATCGTGGACATCGACGTCGACTTCGAAGAAGCGCGGCAAACTCGGCGGCAGATCGACCTCGGCGAAGCGAGGCGGCCCGCCCGCGCGATTGCGAATGATGGTCGCGATCGAGAGTGACAGGTGCGCGAGCCGCGGCAGCGGATGCCCAGGGCTCAGCGTCATCGCGAACGGCGTCAACAACGGATGCATCTCGTCGCGGAAGCGGGTGCGAAGCACTGCCCGTTGCGCTTCGGTCAAATCCAGCCACCGGGAGACGTGAACGCCGCGACCCTCGAGCGCGACCAAACACTCCGCCGCCAACGTCGACTGCACGGCCGAGATCTCGGCGACGGCCTCAACGACGGCCGCGAGTTGCTCGGTTGCAGTGAATCCGTCGTCGGCTGAATCAATCTCCGTAGTGCGCGCGGCCAGCGCGAGGCCGGCCATTCGCACCATGAAGAACTCGTCGACGTTCGCGCTGACGATGGCAAGAAATCGAAGACGCTCGCGCAACGGTGTGCGGCTGTCCGCGACAAGCGACACGACGCGCCGTTGAAACGCGAGCAGGCTCAACTCGGCGTTCAGAAACTCGGGCACATTCTCGCCGCGCGAGACCGTTGCCACGCGATGCATTCGGTCGGAAAACCCCGGAGCCCGCGGCACATCTTCGAGGCGCGCCCACTTCATCGCCAGCTCGGCGCGCTCGCGCGTTCCGACACGCGACGCGCGGACACCGTGCTCTTCTTCGAGCGCGCGCTCCAGCGCGCGGATCTCGTCGTCGCCGCCTCGATGCTGGTGCGCGCACATCTGAAGAAAGTTGGCCGCCGTTCCGTTTTTGCGAATCGTCACGCGGTCGAGATGGATTTCGAGACGCGGGCGGCGCAGCCAATCGTGCGCCGCGCCGCGTGTCAGGCGATCGATCTCGAGGTCGGCGCGAACCTGCAGTGCACCCGGGTCAGTGATTCCACTCAGACACCGGACGACTTCACTCTTCTCGGCGAGCGCGAGCCGCGCGTCGACGGCGCGAGTGGGCGCGGAAAGACGCGTGGCCGCGCTTCCATTCGATGGCGCGATCCGCAGCGTGAGCACGCCGCCGCCCTTGGCGCTGGCGCGCAGCCGGCACACCACGCCGCGCTGGCGCAGCGAATCATCGGGCGTGTCGAGATAGAGGTCGCGATGCAGCGAGCGAACCGCGTCGGTCGCCGGCAATCCCCGCGGAAGCGGTCCCGAGGCCAGCGAAGCCAATTGGTCGGCGGACAGCAACTCACAACGAAACTCGCTCATCTCAGCGGCAGCACCTCGCGCCGCGATTCACGAAAGCTTGCCCTGACAGGCGTCCATGATCTTGTCCTTCACGGCCCGGGGGTCGTTGATGATTTTGTAAAACTCATCAAAATACTTGATCGTCTCGTCGGCAGTCCCTGGAGCCAGGAGCTTGCCGAGCGGGTCGCGATAGAGCGCGTAGATCGAGTCCTTCTTCGCGTTGAACTGAGCGAAGACTTTCGGATACGCGTCGGGCGGAACGCAAAAGCCACGATAGAGCCGAGTCCGGACGGAGCGAATGTTCAGACGCGGGTCGGCGGTCGCGTAGCGCGCGTTCACGGCGCCGGCGAAGTCGAAGTCATACACGACCGGGATGAACTCGCCGGTTTTGGTCGCCAGCAACTCGGCGTTGTGCAACGCGCTGAACGCGAAGTCGGTATTACCGATCATGTATTGGAAAACACCGACGAGTGCGGACTGATATGGCTCGAGATCGTTGGGTGTCGCGCCTTTGGTCGTGAGCACTCTCGCACCGACGCGGGCGGCGAGCTCGTTGGGCTCTTCCTCGATGAAGCCGTATCGCGTCGCCTCGGTCTTGCCAGTGGCGCTGTCCGCGTAGGTGATGCGCATCAACCGAACGGCGTGACTGATCGGCGTGAGCAGGCGATAAATCCTGTAGAGTTGAAATTCCTGCAGCAGGTACTGATCGTAGCTGTCTTCGTTGCGGCAGTAGTTCACGAGCTTCGGCTTGTCGAGCCCGTGAAAATCCGTGTGCTTCACCGCTTCGCTGGTGAAGTTGAGTCGAAGCGGCGGAAACTCGCAGGTTTTCAGTCGCCAAATACCGCGCGTTTTTACGAAAACAGGAACCGTCGCCAGCGCGGCTCCGGGCGGCGTGTACGCGAGCGTCGCGGCGCGCCACGGGGCGGTGGCGTCCTTGTCGCCGCGGAGCCGCTTGATGTTCGTTGTGAGCGTGACGACGAGCGGCGACTCGCTCCGAAAGAACTTCACCACGCCATCGGGCTTGGAGTTTGGCTTCTTTGGCGGCTTCGCCGCTTTGGCCGACTTATTCGCGGGCGGAGACGCTTGGCCCATCGCAACAGATGGCGCGATCGCAAGAAACGCGGCGAGCCACGCGACGACACGACGACGGTGGGCGGGACCCATCAGGCCAACTCCGCGGTGATCAGGTCTTCCCCGCCGGCCGCCCGCACGAGCGCGAGAAGTTGGTCGGGACCTTTGTTCCGCTTCGGCAATACCAGATAATCGATGGTCGTGATGCCCTCGGCGTCCACAGTGAGGCTGCCGACGCTCCATCGCTTCGTGGCCTCGTCGAGTCGTGTCTCGATCACGGGGCGCGCGTTCATCGTGTCGCGAAGGCGAACGCGCAGTCGACTCTCGACGCGCTCCCTCCCGACGCCCTCGCTGTCGTTTTGTCGCGCGCGCCGCTGCGCTCGTGCAGCGAGTCCCTCGAGCTGCTCAGCGTTCATGTTCGCCAAAACTTCGTCGTCGATGCGCGCGACGAACGTGCCGGTGCGAGCGAGTTGGCGCGCGCGTTCCAATCGCCGCTCAGCAAGCTTGCCATCGAGCGGGGCCGCGGTTCGTCCGAAATCGGTGGCCCACAACGCCACGATGACGGTGTTGAAGAGAATTGAAATCACCAACGCGACGGGCAGATCCACCGCGGCTGCCATGCCGAGTCCCGTCACGAGAAAGACGTAGACGGCGTCCTTGCTGTCGTCGAGCGAGTTCCGAAAACGCACCGCGGCCGCGATACCGCCGAGGCTGAACGCCAGCGCGATGCTGTACTTCACCATCACGACAATTCCCGCCACGACGACCGGAAGGATGATGAGCAGTTGGACGACCGACTGTTGGTATCCGCGCTTGGCGCGCGTCATCGTGTAGATCCAGGCCACGGGCAGCGCGACGAGTGCGGCGGACAGCATCGCCAACGCAACCGTTGCGGCGAGCGTTCCCTGATCCACTGGTTTGACGGCGACGGCGTTCTTGCCCGTTCCCCGAACCGTTTCGGTGGCCACACCGAACAACGCGCTGAGCGAGTCGTCGGCGATCAGCCGCGTGCGCGGCAGATACGTCCAGGCGAGCAAGCCGAGCGTCGCGAGGGCTGCGTAGTACAGGATAACGCGAAAGAAAACTCTCGAGGCCGGCGTTGCGATCGCATTCGTGCTGCCGGTCGCCATGCGCTGCCATCCGGGTGGGAGGTCTGCGCAATAATCGCCTGATGGAAGGCGATCCGCCAGATTGGTGGCTTAGATACAATACTGTTCAGTCAATCTGGCCGGCGCTCTCGTGGCGACTTTGTCGTTTGGCGAGACGGCCTCTCCGGTGTGGGCCCTGTCGAATCGCGCTCCAACCCGTTGGGACGAATGGATCCAAATTGAGACGAAGCTGTTCGAGTTTCCTTAGTGTTTCCTGTTCGTAAGACGGACTCCACTGCACCGACTCGAGCTGGAACAAGAAGAGCACGAATCTCACGAATGACACGAATTGAATCGTAATCGGGATTCAGAAGACAAGCCCGTCGCATTGGACCGTCCCGCCCATCGGTTCCATTCGTGCACATTCGTGCCATACGTGCTCACACGGTTCCAACTCTCCGTGTCTGAACCGCGTTGCTTAAGGTAGGTCTCAGACTAATGCGACGGAGGCCGACCGATACCGCCCGGAGTCCCGCTTCGACCGCGGTCGCGGTGCTGTTCTTCCTCGACGATTGCCCTTTCGGCCTTGTCCTCGAGCTCTTGGGCCTTTGTGCGCTGCGAGAACGAGAGCAATCCGTACGCTTTGTCACGCGCAGTGGAGACGTTTTCATGAACGCTGCTCATCACTTCATGGACGACGTCACGCGCCGCGGCGAGCGAATCGCGGCGTTCGGGGCTGGGATCGCCGAAGAGCGGTCCGCCGCCTTTGAACAGTCGCTGCACCGAATCCAGTCTGCGAGCGAGCGGTGCGTTGGTCGAATCGAGCGTTCGCTTGACGACGATGACCCGAACGAACTGCGAGTCTGTGAGCGTCAATTCCTGCCGGTGCTCGATCAACAGGTTGACCGCATTGACGTATTTGGGAATGCTAATGGCGGCCTCGCGCGACATGTTGATCCCTCGGCCGCGTCCGAATCCTCCTCCGCCGCCGCCCATGCCCATGCCGCCGACGCCCCGCTGAGCGAGTAGGCTCGATGGTGACAGGCAGAGCAACGCGATTGCGCCGGCAATTCGATGAGTGTTCACAGCGGGCCTCCTCGTATGACAAAACAAGACAAAACAAAACAAACGTCCGTGCCGCAACGGCGGCACGGACGTTTGCGAAAGCAACGTGTAGATGCTGTCGACTACTTCACCGTCACGGTGCCGGTCATCTGTGGATGTATTGTACAGTGATAGGCAAATGTTCCCGCAGTCGCGAAGGTTCTGGTGAATTTCGCGCCCGCATTGAGATTTGCTGACGCGATACCGTCGGAGAACGTGACGTTGTGCTGCGACGCGTTCGCCGCCAGCGTCCAGGTAACTGTCGTGCCAGGCGTCACTTGAATGCTCGACGACGTAAACGCGAAGTCCGCGACGGCAACGGCGTTGGTCGAGGTCGGTACTTCTGGGGCTGTATTGCTATCGCTGCCGCACGCGGCGACGGCGATGAGGCTGGCAAAGGCAAAGAACTGCAGACTGCGCATACGGACAACTCCGGTGTTGGTTGTGTGTCATTCAAAATCCAACACCGCGCACAGAGGTTCCCGGCCGATCACGCGCTGGTGCAGCCGCTACGCGGGCGCCATGCGCAACACGAAGTTGACTGCCTGCGATTGCCGCTCCCATTTCTCCTGCTCTACCGCGAGCGCGCGACGCCCGGCGACGGTGAGCGCGTAGTATCGCGCCCGTCGATTGTTCTCAGTCATCTTCCAACTCGACGACACGAGACCCTGGCGCTCGAGACGATAGAGCGCCGGATAGAGTGATCCCTGATTGAGTTGGAAAACGCCGCGCGAACCTTGCTCGAGACGTTCGGTAATTCCCCACCCGTGCAGCGTGCCGAGTTGCAGCGCTTTGAGCACGAGCATGTCGAGAGTTCCTTGCAGGATGTCGTCGCGGTCGGTGGGCATGTGGTCTCGTTTAGGCGGTCCAAAGGAGAATATAGCTCGTCGATGCGTGCGTGCCGCGGCGCATCATGCCGGGTGAGGTCGTGCGCATTGGCGTCTGGCGAGCTTCCCAACGGTTTCGCTGATGCTATTTGATCGGCTTGATGATGATGAAAAAGGCGGCTTCCACGATGTCGTAGAAACCGCCTTGATCATTTTTGAGTCTTCTCTCATCATGCCGCCACCGCGACCGGCGGCGTCACGGGTGCTGGTGCCAGCGTTGGTGCCGGTGAGACCAGCGTCGGAGGCGTCGGAGCATTCTCCTGACTGCCGACCGGCGGGCCGGGCTTCCGCTGGATCTTCTTCGCGGACGCCCACTCCCGACTGAGCTGCGCATCGTCTCCCACGTGCGCCATCACCAACGCCGTGAGCACCTTGAGCATGGACCGACCACGCTTCTCGGTCGCGGCCAGTCCAGCCGTCGCACCGTTTCGGCGAGTCTGATGAGTGCTGCGGCCCAAGATCGAATCGTTCACCGCGGCGGCCGCCGCTCGGATGTCGACCAGGAACGTGGACGGCAACCCACTGTCGATGAACGTTTGCGCATGCACGCTTGCCGCATCGGCCATGGCCTGCGCCGCGGCGACGTCGCTTTGCGCGCTGACGGTGGACGGAGGGAGCGTCAACGCAGCGAACTCCGGCACCGCTTGCAGCTTGTACTTCGCCACCTGGGCGATGGGTGTCATGTGCTTGCGCCGGAGCGCGACGCGCAGCGCGTGCTGCCGAGACGTTTCGCCTTTGCTGCCTCGAGCACCGCCATCCTGAGCGACGGACAGGGTGGTCAGCTGCGCGACGACCTCGTCGAGCTCCACGCGAGCGGACTTGTTGACGTCGCCCAGGACGCCGGCGTTGGCGTCGAGGAACTGCTGGGCACGACGAAGACTGGTGAGCACTGCATTCTGCTGGTAACGCATGGTACACCTCCAACTAAGGATATGAATGCCGGAATTGGAATGGAGCCGTGCGGGCATTCGAACACATCGACCCTGTACTTCTACTAACGGCAGAGGGTCGCCGAATGTGCGCGAGAATTTTTTCCGGGCGCGATCAGGTCATACGAAGCGCCCGGCGACGCAACCGGACCGCCGATCACACGCCAGAGGTGGCGTGCGCATTCATCGGACATCCGGGAACAGTTCTCGGACTCGCGGGGCTGTTCCCGGACTCACGGTTCGCGTAGCGGACACTCGGGCACCCGCCGATGAGCCGCGGGACCGCGCCGATGACCTCGCGGACCGTCCAGCGGTCGATGCGGCGCGCCTTACGATCCCAGGGCGCGACGAACGGATCCCGGTGCGCGCGCTCGCGACTCCTGGGAACCCGCCCGGAACCGCGGGGCGCGCTGCAGGGATTCCAGGGAAGGAGACCGGAGAGGATGCGCGGCGTTCTGCGATCACAGCGCCGCCGTCACCGATTCCCGCTCGACGGAGAAGGGTAGGCAGTGATCGTTCCCAGGTTCGCGCGGATCACGCACCGAAAGAGGCGAGGCACGCGTCATATAGAAAGGGAACCGGCGCGGGAGGGGCGAGTCGCCCGGCGAGTGGCTGCGGAACACGCAAGGGTGCTCGCGGAACACTTTTGGGTTTCGTCATGCGGCGGAGAGGCGCGGCGTATTCACTCGCGCGACCCATGAGTATTTCGTTGAGTCCCGTGTCACCGTTCTCGCGTCCACAACAAGATCAATCCGCATTCGCTGGAGACGAAGCCGGATGGAGTTGTGCCGCCGCCGGCGTAGTACTCGACCGCGCCCAACGAGCTCACTGGAAAGTCGTTCAGACTCGGCGGCCCAACTCCCGACGGCGTCGTATTCTGATCAAAGAGCAGCACGCCGTTGAGATAGATCGTGGCGTAGCAGCCGTCCCTCATGTCGCCGCGATTCGTGGTGCCGCCGATCAACGCGAGCTTGCCGCCGCGCGGGTCGCGCGCGGACATCGCGTACTCCCCGTTTGCGCCGCGTTGCAACTTGAGACCAGGGAAATGAATTCTCAGAACGTCGGCGAACGCCGAATTCTCACTCTTGCGCAGCAACGTGTCGTCGATGAATCGCCCAATGGCGCCGCGACGTCGCTCTTCGTAGCCGCGCATGGCCGGCGAGATGACCTTCGCTGCGGCCGCGACGGCGCGCACCGTATCGAGCGCGATCACGCGGCCGAGGGCATACGTGCGCTTCAGTCGCGCGCCCGGAGCCAGCGTGATCGAATCCGTCGCCGCCGCATCGCCGACATGACGAATCTCGAAACGGTATGAGCCGGGTGGGACGGACCCGAATTGAAAGACGCCGTCGACCGTCGTCGTCGCCGTCTGCCGAAGCGCGGGAATCGACACCTCGGCGCCCGCGATCGGCGCCCGAGTCGAATCGCGTACCACGACGCCTTCGAACGACGCGACAGCACCCGCCGCCGCAACGGCCAAAGCCGGCCGCCACTCGATCGACTTGAGCAAACTATCATAGACCTTCACGGTCGTATCAGCGTAGTCTCCTCCGAGCGTCGCGCGCAACTTGACAGGGCGTTCCACGGCCACACCGCACACGACGAACCGCCCGCGAGCATCGGTCTTCGTAACCTCCCTCCCGTTGCTGACGTACGCGATGCCCTTGCCGTTGAAATCCGCCAACCAGGTCGCGCGAATTTCGGCGTCGCGGCCGGGGCGGCCATCGGGCAGGACCAACTGGCCGATCAGTGCCGTCGTTTTTTCACGGACCTTCTGTCCACTGCATGCGCGCTCAATCACCCTGGTGAGCGGATCGAGTCGCACCTGGTAGCTCGAGACTGCACCACGAACAACGTCCACGCGATGTGCATCCGTGCGCGGTGCAACGAATGCCTGGAGTGTCGTGTCGATCGCGACGATGGAATACCGGCCCGGCACGAGCGGCACGATCGAAAATTTTCCCTGCGCGTCGGCGGTTACCGTGTCGCTCGTACCTTCGACAACGACCAGGGCGAACGGAATGGGCGCATTCGTCGATTGTTGTGTCACTTCGCCGGCCAATCCCGCGGACGAGTCGCGCCAACTTGTTTTGTCTCCCCATGTCGCTGAGAGAACCTGACCGCCCGATTCATGCATCGCGGTCACGCGAACGTCGATGTTGTCTTGACGTCGCACGATCGGTCGCGTCGTGCCTGCCCTTCCGCTGAACGGAATCGGTTCGAGCGTCGCGAGCCGGATGAACCATCGTTCGACGAACGACACGCCATTCGGCATGCTCAAGAACTCGAGATGCCCGCCGATGCCGGCGCGTTCGGCCGCCGGCTCAATCTGCGTGAATTGGAAATCGAAGGATCGAAGCGCGGGTGTGGTGCGGTCCATCCAAATCACACCGGCGACCTCGACGACCGTGTCCCGCCCGGGGATGGGCGCGAATGCAATGCCAATCTGGTCGCGATGGGTGTCGTCCCCTGCCTTCAGGTGGAAGCAATGCGTTGCCGCGAACGTCTCGTCGAGCAGTACATCGGCATCAGGAGCAAAGAACATTCGGCCCCGCGCATCTTCGCGCATGTATCCGCGTTTCGCGAACATCGCCGCGACCTCCGAGGCGACGAACGGTCGCGTGGTCGGGCCTGACTTCGTGTGCACGACCTGGCGCCGCACGAGTGGGTCAGTGGGAAACGATTCCCGCTCGTAGACGAGCGTCGTTGCCATCGCCGGATTCGCGTCCCGCGCGACGACCGCCGCAAGCAAACCGGCACGGGCCTGCTCCCAAAGTTGAAACGCGTCACTGCGATCGGTCGACCCGGGACACAGTTCGCGATCGGACACGCGGACCGCGTCCAACATCGCCGGAAGTCGACGCATGGCGAACTCGAGTGTGATTTCCTTGGGCGACGCCGGAATCGGAATGTCGCGCGGTTGATAGCCAATGCGAACGACATGCAGGCTCGCGGCATTCGACGGACGCGCGACCGAAAATCGACCCGCACCGTCAGCGATGGTCCGACCCGCGGTCTTGCCCGCCGAGTCGACGATGGCAACGACGGCCCCTGGGAGCACCGCGGCGCTGGCGCTGTCGTGCACGATGCCCCGCACCTGTTGGCCGTCCGCCGCGCGCGCGGCAAACACGGTACATAGTGCAACGACCAGCCCAGCCAATCCTCGACGCATGATCACCTCCGGCGCGGGGTGTCGCCGTCTTTCATTGACTCCATTCTACGGTGTACTCGGCGTTGTCGCGATTGGCGAAATCGCCTATGGCGCGGCGCCCCCTGACCGGAAAAATAGCGTCCCCTTCCCGCCCCGAACCCTGGGCACCACTATAGATGACGTCCAGCGCCCGTACCGGGAGGTTTCATGCGCTCTCTTCGCCTCGCCGGCATCACGCTCGCCTTCGCGAGCGTTGCCGTCGTTCAACTGTCGGCCCAGCAACCGCAACCAGCGCAGCGACCGCAGAATCGCGTTGCGCTCGAGCAGTATCTCGACTGGGAAGATGTTCAGAACCCGCAATTGTCCCCCGATGGCACGCAGATTCTCTTTGGACGCCGCTGGGTCGACAAGATCAACGACAAGTGGGAGACGTCGATCTGGTTGATGAACGCCGATGGCACGCACCAGCGCGCGCTCGTTCAAGGCAGCGACGTGCACTGGTCGCCCGACGGCAAGCGCATCGCGTACGTCGCCAAGGGCGAGCCCTCGGGACAACAGATCTACGTCCGGTGGATGGACGCCGAGGGAGCAACGACACAGATCTCGCATGTCAGTGATTCGCCGTCCGGCCTCGAATGGTCGCCCGATGGAAAGTCGGTCGCCTTTTTGATGAACGTGCCGGTGCACGACACCTGGCGCATCGCCATGCCCACGCCTCCCAAGGGCGCGAAGTGGACCGAAGCGCCGAAAGTCGTCACCCGTCTCAACTATCGCTCGGATCGCGTCGGCTATACCGACGATTCGTATCGTCACATTTTCCTCATTCCGTCCGACGGTGGCACGGCGCGACAGATCACGAACGGCGACTGGAATCACACCGGCCCATCGTTTTCCGCCGACAGCAAGTGGATCGCCTTTTCGTCGTTGCGTGAACCGAACGCGGAGAGTGCGTTCCGCAAATCGCAGATCTACGCGGCCAACCTCGCCAGCAGCGAGATTCGTCAGCTCACGCACCGCAACGGAACGAGCGGCACTCCGAACTACTCGCCCGACGGCAAGCTGATCGCCTTCATGTCCGCCGACTCGACCGACCATTCCGCGTGGGCGGAAACGAAGTTGTGGATGATGAACGCCGACGGCTCGAACCCGCATCTCGTATCAGGCACGCTCGACCGGCCAATTTCGGCGGTGAGCTGGGCCGAGGACAACAGCGGCGTGTACTTCAACGTCGAAAGCGAAGGATCAAAGAACTTGTATTTCGGAACGACGGCCGGACAGTTCCACCCGGTGACGAGCGGCAAGCAGGTTTTGAGTGTGGCCAGCGTGAGCAAGACCGGGCTCGCGGTCGGCGTCCGCTCGACGCCGATCAAGCCGAACGACGTCGTGAGCTTCATGGTGCCGAAGACAGGCGCGACGTCCACGTTCACGCAGCTCACCGCCGTGAACGACGACGTGCTCGCCGGCAAAGAGCTCGCGCAGACGGAAGAAGTGTGGTACACGTCGAAGGACGGTCTCAAGATCCAGGGCTGGATCGTGAAGCCTCCCGGATTCGACGCGACCAAGAAATATCCGCTCATCCTCGACATCCACGGCGGTCCGCAGTCGATGTACAACGTGGCGTTCAACTTCGGTCGCCAGGATCACGCGGCCAGCGGCTACGTCGTGCTCTACACCAATCCGCGCGGCAGCACGGGCTACGGTGAGAAGTTCACCAACGAGATCAAGAACGCGTATCCCGGCAAAGACTTCGACGATCTGATGGCGGGCGTCGACACGGTACTCGCCCGCGGCTACGTCGATTCGAAGAACATGTTCGTGTACGGATGCTCAGGCGGTGGAGTGCTCACCGCGTGGACGGTCGGACACACGACGCGCTTCGCGGCTGCTGCCGCTCTTTGCCCCGTGATCGACTGGATCAGTTTCGTGGGGCAGACGGATGGCTCGGGATGGTACGGCAATTTTGCCAAGCCGTTCTGGGAAGATCCGAGCGAGTATCTGTTCCGCTCGCCGATCATGTACGTCGGCCACGTAAAGACACCGACGATGCTGATGACCGGCGTGCTCGATCTCCGTACGCCGATTCCGCAGATCGAAGAGTACTATCGCGCGCTCAAGATGGCCGGAGTTCCCACGGCCATGATCCGCATGAACAACGAGTATCACGGAACGAGCAGCACGCCGTCGAACTTCCTGCGCACGCAGCTTTACCTCCGCAGTTGGTTCGACAAGTACGGCACGAATCCCAAGGGTACCGTGACGACGATGCAGGAGAAATAGCACAGAAGGCCAACGAGGGTTTGCGATAAAGAGAAGGGCGCGCCGGCAGTTGCCGGCGCGCCCTTCTCCATTGAACCAAGGTGCTTTGTCTAAGGTGCTTACGGAGTCTGGCTGAAGTCGAACGCGCCAGTCAGATTCGCCGCTTTCGCGTCGCGCGTTCCGAGCGCATCAAGGTGCCATCGCGCTTCGATGAATGAAAGAATGGAGACCGTCTCGTACGGCGTGTGATCGACAAAGTGCTTGCGCGCATAAGGCGAGATGATGATTCCAGGCACGCGGGAGCCCGGGCCCCACTTGTCGATGACCGGCGGCGCGACGTGATCCCAGAACCCGCCGTGCTCGTCGTAGGTGATGATGATCGCGGCGTCCTTCCAGTTCGGGCCATTGCGGACGGCGTTGATCAACTGCATGACGTGATTCTCACCGGTCATGAGATCCGTGTACCCCGGATGCTCATTGTTGGCGCCGATCGGTTTGATGAACGACACCGCCGAAAGGGTTCCAGCTGCGGCGGCCGTCATGAAGTCGGTCTCGTCCTTCAAGTGGAGCGCCTTGGCTGGCGTGCCGTCCGCGTACTTGGCGAAGTAGGCGAATGGTTGATGATGGAACTGGAATAGCGGATCCGGGTGACCGGCCAGGGCGTCGTTCCATCCGCCCGAATACCAAGCCCAACTGACTGATGCGCCATCGAGACGATCGCCGATCGTCGGCATCGTCTGGTTGGGTACGAGCGTGTTCGCGGCCGCGGTGGCCGGGTGCGGGGCGTTGACCGTGTACGCCGTGTTGACGGCGAATCCGTCCGGCGTCACGATGCCGTCGGTCACGAGATTGCCGCTCGCGTCCAGCGTAGCGACGATGCTCGCCGGTGCGCCGGGAAACACTGGAGCGGCCGCCGAGATGAAGTAAATGTGATTGAGGAAGGATCCGCCGAATGCGCTGTGATAGAAGTGGTCCGCCAGCGTGTAGTTGGCGGCTTCTGTCGCGAGCGGAAGTCCGGCGGTGTGATAGTAGCCCATGCTCAAGCCCTGGGCGTCGCTCACCTGGGCGAACTTGTCCATCTTGCCGCCATCGATCTGCGTCTGTTCCTGATAGTACCGGTGAACCAAGTCGCGCGTCGCGACGGTGGGCGGTACGTACTGATCGATGTTGAATGGTGCATTCGCCAATGTCGTTGGAATGGGCGAGCCGTTGACCTGCGGCAAGGTGGCGTAGGCCGTTCCCGTCGCACTGATCTGCTTCGCCGCCCCGCTGGCCGCCGCGAGCCCCTCGGCCCCGGTGAACTCGCCGTACAGATTGTCGAAACTGTGGTTCTCGAGGTAGATCACCACGACGTGGTTGATCTTGGTGAGGTCGCCGGATGTTGGCGACGTCGAGTTGCTATCGGAACAGGAGCCGAGCAACACGAACGCTGGGACGACGAGCCACGGAATGCATCGAGCAAGTAACGATCGCTTCATGGTAGGTCCTCTAGAGGCAAAGTCGGACGGCTAACACGCCCAACTTCGCGGGCAATCGCAGCGGTCGCGCGACAAGATTGTCACAGCGAGGCAACACGGTCGTGCCGGCTGCGTCAGGGTCAGCGAGCCGCGAACGACGATCGGGCGAAGGCCGAGCTATCGGTGAGGGCTTTGAGGAAAGCGACGAGATCGCGGCGTTCGTCCACGGTGAGACCGAGCCGGCGAGGCGAGAGAGTCTGCGCAGGAAGGCGCTCGCCGATGCCGGTGCCGCCGCCGCGATTGTAGAAATCGACGACGGCCTCGAGCGTGGCGAAGACTCCGTTGTGCATGTACGGCGCGGTCAACGCGACGTTGCGCAGCGTCGGCACTTTGAAGGCGTGCGCGTGGACACCTAGTCCGTCGACGTGCGCACGTCCCGAGTCATCGTCGACGAGTGCGCCGCGGGCGGCGTCGGTTCCGGGCACGCCGATGATCTCGAGCTCCGATCGCACGAAGTCCGGCGGCATCACTCCGTTGAACAGCGGCGCGAAATGACAGTTTCCGCAATGGGCCTTCCCCATGAACAGCGTAAATCCGCGCCGTTCCGATTCCGACATTGCCGAGCTGTCGCCCTGCACCGCCCGGTCGAAGCGCGAGTTAAGGCCGACGAGCGAGCGAAGATAGACGGCGAGTGCGATCCGAATCGTTCGCTCAGTCGCCATCGCTGTCGAACCCGACGGCGTTGCCACGGACACGGGTGCGAGCAACGACCGATACGACGTGTCGCTCTGAACCCGCTCGGCAGCCAGCGCCCCGCTGCTGCCCATTTCGCCCGCGCTCGCGAGGACGGCGCCAACCTGGTCTTCGAGATACCCGGCGCGTTGGTCGGCGAACAGGAACGGTTGTAGCGCGACGTTCCACAGCGTCGGCGTGTTTCGCAGTGTTGGCGACGACGCGTGATTGGGTCCGGCCGTCAGCGGTGCTTGATGACGCAGGCCATCGGTGAACCCGCGCCCCTCGACGTGGCAGGATGCGCACGCACGAGTTCGCGGACCCGACAGATTCACATCGTTGAAGAGACGCTTGCCGAGCGCGAGTAGCGCCTCCGACGGAGTTGGAGCGTACTCGGGAGCGTACGCCGACGCATCGAAGGCACCGCGACTGAACGGCGACGCCGACGATGGACGCCACGATCGACGCGCGTGAACCTCCGCGGGATCGACGAGTCGGCGCGCGGCGAGGATCGCATTTGCCGCTGGTGTGGCGAACCGCGAGATGAAGCGCAGCCGGTCGAGTCTCTCGAAGTTTGGGTCGCCGCGAAGCTCGCGAATGGCCGCGCTGAGCGTTCCGTCGATCGCGCGAGCGGCGGCGAGGGTGCGTTCATCGCGTTGAGTAAACTGTAACGCCACGAGCGTGGCCCGGAGTCCTTCGAGGGATTCCGCGCTTTCGAGGATTGCCGAGCCTGGTTCGTTCAGGTCGAAGCCGGCGAGGCCGAGGGTCGTTGCACGAGCAAGCTCGAGTCGCGCGGCGTCGAGTGCGGCCGTGTCGCTGACGTCGAGGAGGGCGGTCGCCGTTCTGAATGCCGAGAGAGAGCGCCGCATGCTTTGCGCGGCTTGGCGCGCACCATTCAGGTCGTGGTCTAGCTGATTCGAGTCCGCAACAGCGGCTTCGATTGTTTGAAACGCGCCCTGTCGTCCGAGCGGCTGCGGGGCATCGTCGACCGATCCTTCTTCGGCGGGGCCGTTCAGAATCGCGACCGTCGTGGGCGAGTAGTAGGCAAGCAGTGCCTCGACGCGCTTGTACGCCAAGCGCGACGACCGATAGGCCGCGCGCGCGTCGTCGAGACGTGATGCGGTTAGCGCGGTGTCCAGGTGCGCAAGGTTGTTGGCGAGTGAGTCGAGGTCTTGCTCGAAGACTCGGCGGGCGGGCGATGCATCGACGACGCGGCGCGCGCCCGGTGCCACATGGCTGGTTGAGCCGAGCAGCGAGACTCCGCTAACCAGCCACAGGACGGTGAGAAGGACGCACGCCCAGGGGAGGATGCGGCTGGCGTGCCGGTCGGCGTTGCGGGACATTCGGCGAAAGCTGCTAAACGCCCGTACCAATTCGTTCGCAGTCGTGTAACGATTCGAGCGAACCCCATGTCATTCTGAGCGCGCCGAAGATTTGCCTTTTCTTCGTTATCCAGCCGCGGCCGCGCGACTGGCTCTAACAATTGGGAAACGCACACCAACGAATTCGACGGACATCAGCAGATTATGAACATTATCGCCGAAACTCCAGCGCTGGGCCGCGCCTTGGATTCGTTGTGTCACGGCGCTACGCAGAATCGGCTCTGATCGCGATCGTCAGAACGCGCGGCGAGTGACCGGTGCGGGCAAGGAATCTTTCCACGTCGGCGCGCGAAAGAACCAGCGTTGCCGAGTTGATCAACGGATGACAACGCCATTTGTCGATGCTCCAGACATCGGCGTCCACATACAACTCGACCGCGTTCGTCGTATCGGCGATCAATCCAAGGACCGTCACCGACCCCGGCGTCACGCCAAGGTACTTCTCCATACGCTCGGCCGAGCCGAAGCTGAGATTGTCGGCGCCGATCTGGTCGGCGAATTTCTTGATGTCCACCGCTTTGGCGCAGGTCGTCACGAGTAGAACATGACGCCGGCCGCGCTTGTCGCGAAGAAACAGATTCTTCGTCTGGACCGCGTCATGATCGGGCACCACGGAGTCGGCCTCGTCGCACGTAAAAACGGGCGCGTGATCGTAGCGCTCGTAGGTGATACCGAGGTCCGCAAGCTCTTTATAGATGTCCACCATGATGGTTCGCGTATCTCCGCGTTAAGTCGCGCTCGCCGTCGCCGCCAAGGCGAACAGCAGCATCGTGGTGATATAGCCGGCGACTGCCGGCCAACCTCCCGCCTGCCAGAACAGCCCGCCAGCGGCGCCGGCCACACTCGATCCCATATAATAGAAGAACAGGTATAGCGCCGTCGCCTGGCCCTTGGCGCGATGCGCGCGCTGCCCAGACCACGCGCTCGCCACCGAGTGCGCGCCGAACAGCGCGAAGGTAATGACAGCAATCCCCGCGATCACGAAGGGCAACGGCCGGAGTAGCGTCAACGCCACACCCGCCAGCATGAGGACGAGCATGGACATCAACATGCGCCGGCGTCCAACACGCTCCGCCTGCGATCCAATCCATGCAGATCCCACGATGCCGAACAGGTAGACGATGAAGATCAAGCCGACCTGCGCGTGCGTCAGCGAATACGGCGGCGCCAACAGATAGTACGTGACGTAGTTGTATGTCGTCACGAAGCTTCCCATGACGAGAAAACCCACCGCGTACAACGGGATCAGCCGCGTGTCGCGCAGCTGCTCCCAATAGATTGCCAGCAACGCCGATGCGCGCAGCGGTCGCGCCGCGAAGTGGCGTGACGGCGGCAGTGTTCGCGCGAAGATCGCCGTCGCGATGAGACCGAGCACACCCATCGTTCCGATCGCGACACGCCAGGAAAACGCGTCGGTTAACGTCGCCGACAGCAGGCGACCGGCCATGCCGCCGAAGCCGTTACCCCCGATCGTGAGCCCGACGGCAAGACCGATCGAGCTTGGCTCAACCTCCTCGGCGAGATATGCCATGGAGATGGCCGGCATTCCGGCGAAGGACAACCCGGCAAGTGCGCGGAGCGTGAGAAAGACTTCCCACCGCGTCGCGAACGCCGCGGCGATCGTGAGCATCGACGCGCCGAGGAGCGACACGACCATGATGCGCTTGCGGCCGCGCGTCTCGGAAAAAGCGCCGGCGATGATCATCGCCGGCGCGAGAAGGCCAGTGGTCAGCGAAAGCGAAAGACTACTCTGCGCCGCGCTGACGTGAAAATCGCGCGCGAACACCGGCATGAGCGGTTGCACGCAATACAACAACGCCAGCGTAGCGAAGCCGGAGGCAAACAGCGCCAGGTTGGTGCGACGGAACGCCGGCGTTCCGTGGCGAATCAACGAGTCGTTCAGAACCCTCCAGCCGCCGCCCGAATCTGTTGCATCTGCTGCGGCGTGCCAGTGAACAAGCCTTCGGGATACTTCCGATACTGAAGCATCTGGCTGTAGATGCCCGCTTGGTCGTAGATGTTGAGCCCAAGCCCGGCCAGATATTGCAAGCGCAGATTGCGATCATGATTGATCTGCGCGTCCGCCAACCACGGGCGCAGCATCGGCTCGTTGCCGGCGAACGTCGCGAACAATTCAGTCGCGTTGTTGAAACCAATATCGCGAAGCGACTGCGCGACGACGGCGTACTCCGGCGTGGCGAGACGCCGCTCGATGGCGTCGACGTCGATCTTCATCGTGCCGAGCTGACCGACGAGGACCAAGTCGTAGCCGCCGCCGTTGTTCGTGTTGCCGAACACGACGCCATTCGGGAACGCCTGGAAGAAGGTCGCGACTTCGCTCTTCACCGCTTCCGTGCTGCTCTCGTAGAGCTGCACGAACAGTGTGACCACGCCGCCAGGATTCAGATGGTCCTTCACCACGTCGAAAAATTCTTTCGTGTACAGCGTTGCCGCGCCCTTGACCCACGGGTCGAGCGGATCCGACGTCACCGCGTCGAATTTCTGCGGCGTGGTGAGAATGAAATGGCGCGCGTCGTCGATCTGAACGTGCACCTTGGGATTCGCAATCACATTGAAGTTGTGCGCCCCGAAATACTTCGACACCACCTTCGGCACCAACGGCTCGATCTCTGCGATGGTCTCGCTCTTGAGATGCGGCTCGACGCTCACCGCACCCGCGGTGACGCCGGCGCCGCACCCGATCACGAGCACCGAGTATGGGTTGGGCGGAAGCAGCGTCGTGAGGTGGCCGAGCATTCTCTGCAGACGCATGTCCTGCGGCTCGCTCGACGCCTGAACCTTTCCCGCATTGTGATAATTGAGAACGCCGTTGCCGAGCTGCGACACCGCCACCGACGACACCATGCCTTCGCCGACGTAGATGAAGTCATGCTCGTTCGACAGGCGGCTGGCGAACCACCGACCGTATCCCACGAGCAGCGGCGGAATCGGCGCGACCGTTTTGATCAACAGAATCGCGGCAACGGCGGTGACCAAGCCCCAAGCAAAACCGCGACGCCGCGACGCAGGCTTGGCCACGACTTCGGCGGCAATCGGAATGAATGCCACGACCGCGCTCACGGCCGCGAGGCCGATGAGGATGCGCTGCGCCGACTGCGTGCCGAGCCAAGCGATGATCAACAAGCTGCCGAACAGTGCGCCGATGATTCCGCCGATGGTGTTGGCGGCGTACACCGTGCCGACCAACCGGCCAGGATCTTTTTCGCCGCGTCCAACGGCCGAGAGCGCCAATGGAAAACTCGCGCCCCACAAGCAAGCGGCGGGAAGTACTGCCCACAGGCAGCGCACGAGGTCGATCTGAAAAGTCGAACCTGGAGAGTTCGAGAGACTGGGATTGATCGGCCAGTACGGAAGCAACGTCGTCATCGAGTACGCGGCCCAAGCGATGGCTCCCGTCAACAAGAGTTGGCAAACGCCAAGTGCGTACTTGGGGTTCGTCGACGACCGGGAGATGAGCGACCCGAAGCTGCTGCCGAGTCCAAGGCCGGTGAGAAACGCGGCGAGGATCAGCGAGAAGGTGTACGTGGTGGCACCGAGCAGCAGCGACAGCAAGCGCGTCCAAACTGCCTCGGACGCCAGCGCCGTCATGCCGGAGAGCGCGATCGTCACGTAGACCGGCCAGGTGCCGGGCGGAATGAGCGGAGGCTTTTCGTCGAGCTCGTCGGTTGCGTCGTCAGTCACCGGGTCGTGCGACGTCACCTTGGCCAACGCGAGACTCGCCAGCGCGACTGCGATGTCGATCGCCACGGCGACGTATGTCGCGACGCCCATGTCGTGCACGCGCAGCAGATAGAATCCCGCGAGCAGGCATCCGAATACGGCGCCGGCGATGTTGCCACCATAGAAGAAGCCGAGCCACGCGACTCCCTGCGGTGTCGTCTCGACCCAACGGGCAATCGCCGGAAGCGTGGCGCCCATGAGAATCGTGGGCGGCAGCAGACAGATCGCGCAGAACAATCCGCGAACGAGCAGCCCGCTCATGCCATGCACGGCGATTGCGAAATAGAGCCCGCCTGCGTACGGCATTCCCCATAGCACGAGCAGGCCGAATACGGCAATCGCCGCCTCGAGAATCGCGTAGACGCGCAGCGGGTGTTGTTTGCGCGAGATGTACTTGGAGAGAAAGAGGCTGCCGATGCACATGCCGCCCATGAAGGTGCCGAGCAGCACACCCATGGAAATGGCCGACGAGCCGATGATGAGGCTGAGCAGCTGGAACCAGACGATCTCGTAGATGAGGGCCGCGCAGCCGCTTCCGATGAACAGGAGAACGAGCGCCGGGAGATAGCGGTGTTCGACCGGAATGGCCACGGCGGCCGACGGGCCGGAGGTCGAATAGGCCTGTGTCTTACGGGGATTCTTCGCGGAAGCGGGCACGGAGAGGAGGAGGAGGCTGGAAGCGGAAACGAAGGCAACCGAGTCGGAACGCGGCGCCAAACGGATGCGGGAGGACGCATGTCACGGTCCATTCCGGCCATCAAACTTGGTCTGTCACGCCGTGGCCGTCTAGACGCGGCGGGCGCGGATCTTCGGGCCAACGGCCCGGCATCCAACTTGATCTTGACACGCCGGATGGCAGTAGGCATCCTACATCCATGGATGTAGGCGCTCTACCTCCTCCCTCGCGACTCGCTCGCTACCACATCGCCGACGCCGAATGTCCAAACCACCGCTCTCCCGCATCGAGCTGCTTCAGGGGACGCTCGACTTCATCATCCTGCAGACGCTGCGCTGGGGTCCCGGACACGGCTACAGCATCGCTCAGATGATCCGCGCCAACTCCAACGAGACGCTTCAGGTGGACACGGGCTCGCTCTACCCTGCCCTCCACCGGCTCGAGCGCAAGAAATGGATCGAAGCGGACTGGGACGTCTCCGAAAACCGGCAGCGCGTGCGCGTCTATCGTCTCACGGCCGCGGGACGGAAGCAGCTTGCCGTCGAGCGCACGCGATGGGAACAGCTCACGCAAGCGATCGCCGGCGTCATGCGACCGCCGGCGACGGAGGCCGAGACGTGAAGATGCCCCAGCGCAAGGCAGACGATCGCGACCGTCGCGACACCGCCATCGACGACGAAATTCGCGCGCACCTCGCGATGGCGATCGCCGACCGCATCGCGCGCGGAGAATCGCCGGCCGATGCCGCGACCGCCGCGCGCCGCGAGTTTGGAAATGTCGGACACATCAAAGAGGTCACCCGCGAAATGTGGGGCGGCCTCTGGCTCGAGCGATTGCGCCAAGACCTTCGCTACGCGATGCGCTCGCTGCTCCGCGCGCCAGGGTTCGCGATCGTCGCCATTCTGACGCTCGCGCTGGGGATCGGCGCGAACACCGCGATGTTCACGGTCGTCAACGGCGTGCTGCTTCGGCCCCTGCCCCTTCACGACGAGGGCACGCTTTTCGTCGTCTCGCACGAACCGGCACAAAGCACGTTCATCTCGCAACCGGGCATGGCCGACGACGAGTACGTCGAATACCGGCGGCTGACGCGGGCCTTTTCGCAGACGACGACATTCAGTGGAGGTCCCGTTACGCTGACAGACGCGGGTGAACCTGTCCGCATCCCAGCGAATAATGTGACCACAACCTTCTTCTCCGTACTCGGCGTCGCCCCGGCGATCGGCCGTTCGTTCGTCGCTGACGACGGCGACGCGGGGCACGACGCGGTCATCATCGGCGACCGCCTCTGGCGCGACCGGTTCGGCGGCGAGTCATCCGTCATCGGTAAAATCATCACGCTCGATGGCAAGCGGCGCACGGTCGTCGGCGTGATGCCGCCGTCATTCGATTTTCCTCATGCGGCGCAACTCTGGATTCCATACACGATCGTGATCGACCCACACCAATCGCGCCTCGCGCCGGTCGTCGGTCGGCTCGCTCCCGGAGCTACGCAAGCGCAAGCGCTCGCCGAGTTGAAGGCGATCGCGCGACGACAAGACACGCTGACGAAATCGCGATTCGAAGCGAACGAGTTGATCAGCGACGTGCTGCCCATTCGCAAACTGATCGTTGGTGATGTCCAACACTCGTTGTACATCTTCGCCGGCGCCGTCGCGTTCGTGCTGCTCATCGCCTGCGCCAACGTCGCCAATTTGTTGTTGATGCGTGCCGCGACGCGACAGCACGAAATGGCGGTTCGCGTCGCGCTCGGCGCCGATCGCTGGCGTCTCGTTCGACAACTGTTGACGGAGAGCACCGTGCTGGCGTTCGTCGCCGGAACACTCGGCGTTGCGATCGCTGTCGGCGGCGTGCGGGCGCTGCTCTCGCTCGCGCCGCCTGGTCTGCTCCCTCGCGCGGAACAGATCCACATCGACGGCGCCGTTCTCGCGTTCACTGCGGGCCTGTGTCTGTTGACGGGCATCGGGTTCGGCATCGTCCCCGCGTTGCGCGTCACACGGCGCGAGCTGCGTGCGTCGCTCGGCGAAGGCGGTCGCACACTGAGCGGACAGCGCGGCATCCTTCGCAGTGTGCTGGTGGTGAGTGAGATCGCGCTTGCGCTCGTGCTGCTCGTCGGCGCCGGGCTCGTCGTGCGAAGTTTCCTGCGCCTGCGCAGCGTGGATCTCGGGTTCAATC
>Ga0193753_10000214_pt1 | contig 56441 bp, 45 predicted proteins | sample H1c2metaG_FD_144925 | JGI IMG/M metagenome (GOLD analysis project Ga0193753, IMG submission 144925) | Soil microbial communities from a riparian zone of the East river system, Colorado, United States - H1c2 | ecosystem: Environmental > Terrestrial > Soil > Riparian zone | place: USA: East...
CGCGCCGCCGCGCGTGCCGCCGACGGACCGATCCCGCGCTGGACCGCGGCCGCGGCGGCCGCCGGGCTCGCGGTCGTCGCCGCCGCCGGTGCGGTCGCGCTCGCGGTGGTGCCGGCGTGGAGCGGCCGCCGCGCGATCGAGGCGGGCGGGGACGGCGACGACCTCTCGGCGCGCTCGCCGTCCCGGGCTCGCCTGTTCCTCCACTACGTGCAGGTCGCGCTTCCGGCCGAGGCGGCCAACCCGGGCGGCATCGCGGTCGGCTACGGCCCCGAGGCGCAGCTCCGCCTCCCGGTCGGCACCGGTGGCGCGCTGGTCGAGGCGCAGCGGGGCTGGAACCTGCTCCGCGTCGGCGCGCGCGGCGAGCACGGCCTGGCCGCGAGCGCGGTCGACCGACCGGAGCCGACCGCCACCCGCGTGGTCGCGGCGGCGCTGCCGGACTCACTCCTCGAGATCCGCGAGGTCGGCCGCCGCGCCGAGATCGTGGCGCGAGCGTGTCGCGCGCCGGCGGTTCCCGCCACGCCGGTGGATCCGATCGGGCCAGCGCCGGTGCGGGTCACCGATCTGGCCGCCGGCGACGTCGTCCTCTCCGGCCCGGGCGTGCTCCTCGCGGTGGTCTGCGGCGGCGCGCGTCCGGTCGCCGCCCTGGCCTTCTCGCGCCCGGCGGCCGCTGTGGGGCCGCTCGCGGTGGTGCGAGCCGTGCCGCTGGTCCGCCGCGGCAACCGCTTCGAGCCGCACCACATCGAGATCGGCCCGCGCTCGCTGCTCCAAGTCGGCTCCTCGGTCGAGTCCGCTCCGGGCGTCGAGCTGTGGGAGGTGCCGGCGCCCGCCGGAGCCACGCGCCTCATCATCCCGCCCGCCGATCCGTTCGCCCCGTGCAGCAGCTGGCGCGCGTCGATGGGCGCGGCCCCGGCCGCTCCGCCGCAGGGTCTCTCTCGAGCAGCCGCACCCCCGGATGGAGCACCTCCCGGCGCGCGCGATCGCGGCGATGCCGGCAGCGCCGACGCGGTCTGCGTCCTGCCGTTCTCGCCGCCCTTCGCGTTCGAGGTGCGGCGCCTCCTGCCCGACACCATCGGGCTGGCCACGCGCGCCCTGTGGGCCGGGGCCATGCTCGCGCTTCCGGCGCTGGGCTGGCTCCTCTGGCTCGCCGCCGCCCGCCGCAGCCGCCTGACCCGCGCGCGACTCGCCGATGCCCTCGCGGCCGCCTGGGTCGGCCTGATGCTGGCCGGCCTCGCCACCTGGCGGCTGCTCTGGGCCCACCGCATCGACATGCTGCGCGACTACGAGGCGGCCGGATGGCGAGTGGTGCAGAACCAGGTCCTGGTCGTGCTGGTCGCCGCCGCGCTGGCCGCGACGTGCGCCTCGCGAGCCGCGCCGGGCGTGTCGTCTCGCCGTCGCCTCCTCCTGGCCAGCGGAGCGTGGTGCGCCGCGCTCGTCCTCGGCCTCTTCGCCCTGGGCCCCGATCGCGCCGCGTTCAGCGGCGACCGGGCCCTCGGCGCCGCCGCCCTGTCCTTCCTCCTCGGAGCGGGTCCGGTCGTCCTCCCGCTCCTCGGCGATCGACTCCGCGCCGCCTTTGCAAGGGACGCCGCCCTGACCGGGACCAGCCGCGGCGCGCCCGGCCCGTCACCGATCCGCGGCGAGACCCGAGGACGCGAGGACGACGCGAATCGATCGATTGACTCGAGCCACGGCGCGCGCGGGCCGACCGCCGCCGCCGGTGACGCGATCCGGGACGCCGCCGGTGACGCGATCCGGGACGCCGCCGCTCGCACGACCCACGTGGGCCGCGGCGATCGCGCCGACGCGCGGGTGGCAGGCGACCGCTCGATCCAGGCGACACGCGAGCTCGGCGATGGATTCGACGGCGCCAGCGATGACCCGGGCCGCACCGGCGACGGGGGTGGCCGCGACGCGGATGGCCGCGATGCCCGCGCGGTCGATGCCGGTACTGCCTCGGGCCAGGGCGCGTCTGGACCGCCGGCCGCGAGCGCGATCAAGTCGACCGCCGTGGGCGGCGCCGCCTGGGTGCTCCCGGCTCGCGCGCGAGCGGGTCGTCCGGTCGGGTCGAACGTCCCCTCCGGCGCGCCGTCGCCGGCCGACGATCGATCGCCCGCCGCGGAGCGAGTCACCGCGCGCTTCCCGGCGGACGAGCCCTCGCACCCGGATACGACCTCCGATGCGACCTCCGACGCGGCGACCGCCGACGCGGCAACCGGCGGCCCCGTGACCGCCGGCCTCACCGACCTCGATCGCTCGACCGTTCCGACCGTTCCGACCGTTCCGACCGTTCCGGCCGTTCCGACCGTTCCGACCGTTCCGACCGTTCCGGCCGCCCCGGCCGCCCCGGCCGCCGCCGCGAGCGCCGATCCTCGCAAGCCTCCCCGGCCCGCGACCGAGCCCCCCCGACCGGCGCCATCGACCGCCGTGGGCACCGCCGCGTGGGTGCCGCCTGCAGCGCGCGCCGCCGGCCACGCCGCCGGCCACGCCGCCCCCATTCCCCCGACCCACCACGCTGCGCCCGCCGCGTCCCTCACGCCGCTCCGCCCCCTGCGCCCCGCCTCTCGCCCGCCCACTCTTCGCCTGACCCCGCTGGCCGCGCTGATCGGCGCCGCGCTGGTCGCCGCGGTCGTCGCCGGTGTGGCTCCGCGCGAGCCTTCGCTGAAGCTGGCGCTGGCCTGGTCGATCGCGCTCCTGTTTCACGCGTCGCTCGCTGCCGCCGTGCAGCAGGCGCGGGTCCAGCCCCGGCGGCTCTACGCGGCGGCGGCCGCCGGCGCCGGCGCGGCGCTCGCGGCGCTGGCCCTCGATGCCGGCATCGCGACGGCGATCGTGCTGCCCGGGCTGGTCTTCGCGCTCCTGTTCGCCGCCCACGACGCCAGCTTCGACGACCGCGCGCTCCGCCAGGTCGGCAGCTACCGCCGGCGCCACGCTCCGCTCGCGGCCTGTCACACCGCGCTGGTGCTCGCCATCGCGGTCGGCGCGGCGGTCTGGGCGATTCCGGGCCTGCTCGGTCCGGTCGATCCGGACAGTCAGCCGGGCCGCGCGCTCACCACCGCCGCCTTTCATCTGCCGCTGCTCGTGGCTGGCTTTCTGGCCCCGGCGGCGTTCCTGGTCGCTCGCCGGCGCGGCCGGGCGGCGGCCTGGCCGTGGATCGCCGCGGCCGCCGCCGCCGTCGCGATCTGGCTGGCGCGCGGGCCGCTGCTCGACCTGGTGCTCGCGTCCGACAGCCAGGCGGCGTCGCGCATCGCGCTGGTCAGCGACCCGGGCTACGCGCTGCTTCGCAACCCGGACCGCTTCCTGGCCGGGCTGACCGCGTGGCGCGAGACCTCGCTGCCGGCCGCGGCCAGCCCCTGGACTGGCCAGGGCTACTTCGGCGCCCAGCTGATCGATCCGGGCGTGCTGCTCAGCGTCGACAACGACTACCTGACCGTCCTCATCCTGCGCGAGTCGGGCGCCGCCGGCCTCCTGGCCCCTGCCCTGCTGCTGCTCGGCGCCGCCGCCGGGCTGTTCCTGCTCGCCGGCGATCGCTTCCGCCGCGGCGGGGCGTCCGAGCGCCGGCGCGCGCTCGCCGCCCTCTTGCTCGGCGCGCTCGCCATCTACCAGCCACTCGCGGCGCTCGGCGCGCTGCCGCTGACCGGCCTGCCCTGGCCCGGCCTCGGCATCGACAGCCCGTCCGACTTCTGGCTGGTCACCGCGCTCCTGCTCTTCATCGCGGTGTGGGGCCGCGCCGACGACGCCGAGCTCGACGCCTACGACGCCGACCTGCGCCGCGAGCGCCGCTTCACCCGCCTGCGCCGCGCCGAGCAGGCGGTCGCGCTGGTGGTGATCGCCGCCGCCGCGCTGGTGCTGGCCCGCGCCGCGATCGGCGCCGCCGCGCGCCCGGCCTCGCTGGCCGGCACCGCGCCCGCGCTGGCCTACGCGCGCGGGCTGACCTGCGGCGCGCCGGACGGCCCGACCGTGCCGATCGACCTGGCCGGCCAGCCGGTCGATCCCGCCACCGAGCGCTTCGACTTCGATCTGCATCAGCGCTGGCTGGTCGAGCGCCCGCGCGCCGCCGCCCTCGCCGCGCGCCTCGCCGCTCGCACCGATCCGGATCCGGACAGCTGCGCGTCCGCGGCCGCCAGTCCGGGGCCGTGGCGCGCGCTACCCGGCGACGCGCCCGGCGAGTGCCGACTGCTGCTCGACCTCGGTCTCCCGCAGGTCGAGCTCCGGGTCGCGCGCGCCGCCGACGGCGAGGCGGCCCGGGTCAGCTGCACGGTGGGCCCGTCCGACGAGACGCTGCGCCGCCTCCGCCTGCCGAGCGAGCGCCCGCTCGAGGGCACCCGGGTCCGCCTGGTCAGTCGCGCCATGGGCGCCGCCGCGCGCGACGTCGGCGAGATGGTGTCGGGCGCGAGCGTGGTCCGCCTGCGCCCCGGCGCCGAGCTGGTCTCGGTCGCGAGCGGACGTCCCGGCCTGGTCGCCGCCGGCCGGGTCGCGCTGGCCGACGGCGCGGTCGTGCGCGCGGACGAGGGAGGCGCGCGGCTCGAGCTCACCGACGAGGCGCGCCCCGGCGACGTGATGCTGCTGCTCCGCGACGCCGAGGCCAGCGGCGGCTGGACCGCGGCCGCCATCGACGGCGCGATCACGCCGCTGGATCGCGTGGCGCTGCTGGTGGTCAACGGCCAGGGCGGCCCCCCCGGCGGCGTGTGGCTGTTCCGGCCGCGCACGCGCTGGCCCGGCGACCCCGACGGTGGCGACGCGGTGGTCGACCCGGTCCTCGCCGACGACGCCGCCACCGCCGCCGGCCCCACCCGCCGCACCTATCCCTACGGCGCCCTCCTCCCCGAGGTCGGCTGGGTCAACCGGTTCCAGCGCCGGCGCTCTCTCGGCCTCGACGGCTGGGTGCGCGTGTCGGTGGACGAGCTGACCGCGAGCCGCGCCGAGCCCGCATCCACCGCGCCACCCGCCGCCGCATCCGCCGCATCCGCCCCGCGCTGCGGCCCGCTCGATCCCCCCGCCGCCGATCCGGCCCGGGTCTGCGCGCTCGCCGCCGACGGTGTCATCGAGTGCCGCGTCTCCCTGCAGCCGGAGCTGGCCGTGCGCATGCACCACCTGACCGAGCTGGTCAGCCTCGACCCGCAGCGCTTCGCCGGCGGCGACCGCGAGCTCGCCGCCCCGCTGCGCGCCTCCTTCGCCCTCCTGCGCGGCGACACCGGCGAGATCCTCTCGCAGGGCGAGTTCGTGCCCGGTCGGGCCGCCTCGCTGTACGCGCCGGCGAGCGCCGCCGGCGAGCTCCGCCTGGTCCGCGCCCGCGAGGATCGCGATCTCGAGACCGGCAGCGCGCTGCCCGCGTCCGAGCGCGGCGAGGCCAGCGGCGAGAAGGTCGAGTGGAACCAGGCGATCGCGGTCGGCTCGGCGCTGAAGCCGCTGGTGGCCCGCGCCCTGGAGCGAACCGATCCCGACCTCGCCCGCCGCCTGATCCTGCGCGGCAACCCGTTCGACGGCGCGGCCTGTCGCGGCAGCCGCGCCCACGCCGTGTTCGGCCACTGCCCGCCGACCGACAGCCTGTGGAACCACCCGCAGGAGATGGGGATGGGCGAGTTCCTGTCGCTGTCGGCCAACTGGTACATGGCCGCGATCGGCATCCTCGGCACCGCGCTCCCCGACGGGCGCGTCGGCCTCGGCGCCGGCAACCAGGTCTCCCTCGACGAGCTCCTCCTCCGCGACGTCGGCGATCACGCGACCGACGCCGCGCTGTGGACCGAGCGCGGCGGCCGCCCGATCGTCACCGCCTCGCACACCGTCGACCTCGACGCGCTGCGCGAGGCCCCGATGTGGAGCAACCTCGAGGCGGTGGTCGGCCGCCGCCTGTGTGCGCGCGGCGACAAGGCCGCCTGCCGCCGGGCCAGCGATCGGGCCGACCTGTGCGCGGCGCGCGCGATGCCGGTCGCCCGGCCGACCGCGGATCTGCGCTACCTGGTCGCGCTCGGCCCCGACACGTTCGACTTCCAGCCGGAGACCGCGCCGCGCTCCGGCGCGCGGGTCGCCACCCTCGAGTACCTCCAGTTCCTGCGCGGCTCCGGCATCCACCCGGTCGGCTCGCTGCTCCAGCTCGCCGACGCGTTCGGCCGGGTGGTGTACGAACCGGCGCCCGGGCCGCGCGGCTACCACCTGGCCGCGTCCTGGTTCCCGGTCCCGGCGGTGGCGCGGCCGCCCGCGGTCGACTGCGCGCAGGGCCCGACCGGCGATCCGGTGCGCGACGGCCTGTGCGAGGTGGTGCGGACCGGCACCGCCGCGCGCGCGCTCGGCCCGCTCCTGGCCGATCCATCGGTCGCGGTGTACGGAGTCAAGACCGGCACCATCGACTCGCTGGGCGACGTGGCCGCCAGCCGCGCCGCCTGCGCCGCGTTCCGCGACGCCCACACGCTGGCCGACCGCGATCGCCGCCCGGCCGATCAGCCGTACTGGCTGCGCTGCGGCACCGGTGAGGCGCCGCCCGACGACAGCCTGCTGCTGATCGCCTTCGGGGTGCCGACCCCGGGCGGCGGGGTCGTCCCGCTCACCCTCGGGCTTCGCTTCCAGCGCAGCGGGGCCGGCTTCGCCGCCCTGGTCGCCCGCCACTACGTCGATCTGGTGCGCGACTACTTCGCGCCGGCAGCGCCGCGGCTGCCATGAGCCGGCCGGCCGCCACCCGCGTCGGGCAACTCGACGCAGATGCGATCCGGCGGGTCGATCGGCAGCCACGCCAGCGCCGCGTCGGCCGCGGCGCGCCGGCGCCCCATCCGCTGCGGCAGCGCCGCCCCGCGCTCGACCTCGGCGGCCCGGCGCGACAGCCGGCCGAGCGCCGCGACGTCGAGCCGGCCGCTCGCGTCGATCGGCCGCGAGTCCAGAAATCGAGCCACGCGCGCCGCCACCGTCTCGGCCCCGCGCAGGCACAGCGTGTGCGAGCGGACCGGCCCCGCGGCGCCCGGCGGCTCGGCCCCGGCCGCGGCGGCGGCCGCCTCGCGCGCGGCCAGCGCCTCGCGGTAGACGCGACGCTCTTCGCGGCGCGCCTCCGCCATCCGGCTCGAGATCGCGGTCGCCCCGGCCAGGGACGACAGCGCCAGCAGCACTCCCAGACCAGTCGCGGACCGCCGTCGCATCTCTCTCTGGTAGCACGGCCGCGCGCGCGCGGCACACATCTCCAGCTCCTCACCGTCGACAATCAGGGATCGAAGGTCGCGATCACCGGCGCGTGATCCGACGGCTGCTTGCCCTTGCGCTCGTCGCGATCGATCGCGACCTCGCGCAGGCGCGCGGCCAGCGGCGCGGTCAAGAGCAGGTGGTCGATGCGCAGCCCGTGGTTGCGCGGAAACGCCAGCTGCCGGTAGTCCCACCAGGTGAACAGCCCACCGTCGGCGCGCAGCTGGCGCAGCCCGTCGACCAGACCGATGGCCGCGATCGCGCGCAGCGCCGCTCGCTCCGGCTCGCTGCACATGATCTGGCCGTTCCAGGCGACCGGGTCGTGCACGTCGCGATCGTCCGGCGCCACGTTGAAGTCGCCGCACAGCGCGAACGGCGCCGCCGGATCGCAGGTCGCGCCGAGGTGCAGGCGCAGCCGCTCCATCCAGCCCAGCTTGTGCTCGTACTTGGGCGTCCCCGGCGCCTGGCCGTTGGGCACGTAGGCGCACACCACGCGCACGCCGGCGACGGCGGCCGCCACCAGCCGGGCCTGCTCGTCCACGCCCCCGCCCTCGGCCGGAAGCCCACACACCACGTCGGTCATCGGCAGCCGCGACGCGATCGCGACCCCGTTGTAGGTCTTCTGCCCGTGCAGCGCGACCTGGTAGCCGCGCTCGCGGAACAGCTCCAGCGGAAACCGGTCGTCCTCGACCTTGGTCTCCTGCATGCACAGCACGTCCGGCTGCTGCCGGTCGATCCAGGCGATCAGCCGCGCCTGACGCATGCGGATCGAGTTGACGTTCCAGGTGGCGAGCTTCATGGCGAGCCGTCTATACCGCGACCACAGCCCCGGTCACTCCTCTCGCGGCCGCTCTCCCCCGCGGTTACGCTCTCCCCGAGCCGTGCCAGCCGCGCTGACTCCGCCCCACCGACGACCTCCGGCCGCGCCATGACCGCGACATGACCGCGCCGCGCCTCGGGATCCTCGTCGTCGCCGCGCGCGCCGCCACCGTCACCATCGCCGCCGCGCCGTCGTGCACTGGAGATCTCCCCGCCGATCCTCCGGGCCGCACCGAGCAGGCGCTGGTCGGCGGCCGCGCGACCGATCAGGACCTGGCGGTCGTCGCCTTCACCGCGCCGGATCGCGACGACTCGTTCTGCACCGGCACCCTGGTCTCGCCCCGCGTCGTCCTCAGCGCGGCCCACTGCTTCGATCGCTTCGGCGCGGCCCCGGTCATCGACGTCTACCTCGGCCCCGACTACCGCGGCGCCGGCGCCCATCGCGCGGTCGACGCGGTCGCCGCGCACCCGGACTGGCAGGGTGACATCGGCCTGTACGACCTCGCCATGGTCCTCCTCGACGCGCCGGTCGATCCGCTGATCGCGGTCCCGCTCAACGACCAGGTCGCGCTGACCGGGGCGTTCGGTGCCGCCTACCGCCAGGTCGGCTTCGGTCGTCACGACCGCGCCGATCCGCTGCCGGACGGGCGCAAGCGCGAGGGCACGACCACCCTCACCGGCTACGTGGCCGACAGCGACGTGGTGCTGGCCGGCGACGAGGTCGCGCTCTGCTTCGGCGACTCCGGCGGGCCGGGCCTGCTCGCGGTCGACGGCGTGGAGCTCCTGGCCGGCGTCCACTCCTTCACCGCCGGCCTCGACTGCCAGCCGCCCGGCGCCGACACCCGCGTCGATCTCTACGCCGCCGACGTCGTCCGCCCGTGGATCGACCAGAACGACCCGACCTGCGCCGCCGACGGGCTGTGCGCGCCGATCGGCTGCACCGCCGATCCCGACTGCACGGCGTGCGAGGCCGACGGCCGCTGCACCGACGGCTGCGCCGCGCCCGACCCGGACTGCCCGACCGTCGGTGCCGGCGACCCCTGCCGGGCCGACAGCCAGTGCCGGGACCAGTTCTGTCTGGCCTGGCGCGGCGACCTCGACGACCGCTACTGCTCGCGCGCGTGCGACCCGTCGGCGCCCGCTTGCCCGCCGGACACGACCTGTCGCGAGGTCCCGCCGCGCGGGCCGGCCTGTGTCGCCGACCACGACCCGCGCGACTCCTCCGATGAGGGCTGCGCCGTCGGTGACGGCGGCCGGGCAGACGCGATCCCGATCGGCCTGGCCCTCGCGGGGCTGGCCGCCCTCCTCATCCGGGGCCGGCGGCGCGGGCGCCGATCGCCGTCAGCGTGAGCGAATCGGGCTGGCCGACTCGCGGCTCACCTGGGTCCGCCGCTCCTGCTCGTTGTCGCGGAGCAGGCGGTAGCCCTGGATCCAGCGGCTCACCGCGGTAGCGGTCGAGCCGACCCCGACGATGAGCAGCGCCACCCCGATCACGTGGATGCCGTACTCGCGGGTGTCGTGCGCCGCGTTGAACCAGGCCGTGATGAGCGTGCCGATCGAGACCAGCGCGATGCGCTCGGCGCGCTGCATGGCGCCGCCGTCGAGCGCGATGCCGAGCGCCTCGCCGCGGGCGCGGGTGTAGCTCACCATCAGCGAGCCGGTCACCGCCAGCATCACCGCGAGCAGCCAGATGCTCTCGTGCAGGAACCAGGCGAAGCCGGTGAACACGAACAGCTCGCACCAGCGGTCGGTCACCGAGTCGAGGAACGCGCCCGCCTTGCCGGACTGCCCGGTCGCGCGGGCCAGCCGCCCGTCGAGGACGTCGAGCGCGCCGGCGAAGATGTAGAGCCAGCCAGCGGTCGCCATGTGGCCGGTCGCGATCGCCAGGCCCGCGCTGGCGCACGCGGCCAGCGAGGTGAACGTCAGGTGGTTGGGGGTGAGGCGGGGGTTCTTGAGGAGCGCCCGCTCGATCGGGCGAAGCATCCACAGGAAGTAGTCGATGAAGAAGTAGAAGAAGCGGCTGTGCTTGCGACTCTCACCGGTGTCGGGCCGCTGCCCGAGCAACACGAGACCGCTGTAGACCGCAAAGGCGACCAGGAAGTACGCGACCGGGACCAGAGCCGGCGCCAGTATGATCACGCGTTCCACTTCGGTTGCCTCTCCGCGCCATCACTCGAGCGCATCCCCTCCAGGGGAGCAAGGGCCGCGCCAACGATGCGGGTCCCGCGTGGTTTCAATCAGTTTGCCAGTCTAGAACGGATGACGGACCAAGGACCAACTAGATCCGATTTTACGCGGTGAGGGCCTGTCCGGTCGGCGTCTCGTGCGGCAAAGTCGCATCGCCCTGAAATGGTGCTGATCCCGTAGAAATGGCGGATGGCGGCAAACCCGGCGAGTCGCCGAGGACCCTCGCGACCCGCGCGTCCATCCTCGTCGCCACCGTCCTCGGCGTGGGTTACGCGCCGATCGCACCCGGCACCTGGGGGACGGCGGTCGCGGTCCCGCTGGTGTGGATTGCGTCGGACCTGCCACAGTGGGGCTACCTGGCACTGTGCGTGGCAGTCACGGCCGTGGCGATCGCCGCATCGGCCGGGGCCGATCGCGCGTTCGGCGAACATGACTCGGGGAAGATCGTGGTCGACGAGGTTGCCGGCTACTTCTGGACCATGCTGGGCGCGAGCCAGCGCGGCGACTGGCTGCTGCTGCTGGTCGGGTTCGTCCTCTTCCGGGTGGCGGACATCTTCAAGCCGCCGCCAGCGCGGGCCATCGATCGCCGGATGTCGGGCGGGCCGGGCGTCGTCCTCGACGACGTGGTGGCCGGATGGTGGGCAGCGGCCGCGCTGTGGGCGCTGGATCGATTCGATGTCCTCGGCTATATGAGGGGCCCATGGTGAAGATCCACCACCTCGTCCTCGCCGCGCTGTTCGCCACCGTCGGCTGCGACAAGCATCGAGTCGAGCCGGCCCCGGCGCCCAGCCCGAAGCTGGCGCCCGCGGTGGTGGTGCCCGCCCCGGTCAGCGCGACGACGACCGAGACCTTCGCCGCCCGCGAGGGCGGTGGGAGCTGCGCCGGCGAGATGAAGGCCGGCGGCGAGTGCGCCGGTGGCTGCGGTCAGTGGGACGAGGCGGCGTCCGAGGTGGCCCGCCGGCCGATCCCGACCGACGCGCGCTGGGAGCAGATCGCCGTCGAGGGAATGACCTGCGGCGGCTGCGAGCGGCGGGTCATCGCCAACGTCGGCCAGCTCGACGGCGTCCTGGCCGTCGAGGCGGACGCCGAGCTCGGCCAGGTGCGCGTGGCCACAGCGGCCGGCCGCGACCTGCGCGAGGCCGCGATCGAACGCATCAACTCGCTGGGTTACAGGGCCAGGTAGGCTCACCAGTCGGTCGCGAGCGCACCCCGCGGCGGGCGCGCAGCGCCACGAACCGAGTACCCGTCGGCCGGTCACCTCGCTATCATCGGCCCATGAGATGTCCTTCGTTTGCCCGCGCCGCGCTGATCGGCGCCGGCCTCGCGGCGATCGCCGCGGCCGCTGGAGCTCCCGACGCTGGCGCCAACGGGCGCCCTCCTGCCACCACCAACGTGCGGTTCCGTCCCGGCGACGAGCAGGAGATCTTCCTGCCGGTCACCTTCGGGCTACTCAAATCCACCGACGATGGAGCCAGCTTCCGCTGGGTCTGCGAGGCCACCGTCGGCTATGGCGGCACCTTCGACCCGGACTACGCGGTGGACGGCGCCGGGGACATCTACGCCACCACCTTCGAGGGGCTGCGGGTGAGCCGCGACGGCGGCTGCACCTTCGAGACCATCGGCGGCGTCCTCGACGAGGAGAAGTTCGTCTCCGAGGTCGAGATCGGACCCGACGGGCGGGTGTGGGCCGCCACCTCCACCGGCGGCGGGCCGAACGACGTCTACGTGTCGGCCGACGGCAGCGAATTCGTGTCGGCCGGCCTGCCCCAGGAGAAGGCCTGGTGGCTGAGCGTGCGGACCACGCCGGCCGATCCGATGCGGGTCTACGTCAGCGGCTTTCTGCCCGACGACACCACCACCGATCCGCTCGCCCTCCTGCGCCGCTCGATCGATGGCGGTCAGACCTGGGAGGAGCTGCCGGTCGACCAGTTCGCGTTCATCGACCGGCGCGACCTCTACCTCGTGGGCGTCTCGCCCACCGACGCGGACGTGCTGTTCGCTCGCGTGGTGGGTGCGGTCGAGCCGGCCGGCGATGCGCTCTATCGCTCCGGCGACGGCGGCCTGAACTGGACCCGCGTGGCCGAGTTCGGCGACGCGATCTCGTCGTTCCTCATTCGCACCGACGGACAGACGGTGATCGCCGCGTCGACCAACGGGTGCCCGGGCGACGCCGAGCCGGATCTCAAGGGCTGCGTGCGCATCTCGCACGATGGCGGGGTGGAGTGGCAGCTGGCGGCCGAGCAGCCGCGCCTGGCCTGTCTGGGCGAGCGCAGCGACGGGACCTTGTTCGGCTGCGGCGCCAACTGGGAGCCTGACAACTTCGCGCTGGGCAGCTCCACCGACGGTGAGACGTGGGACAAGGTGTTCCGCTTCTCGGAGACGACCGGTCCGCTCGACTGCCCGGCCGAGACCCAGCAGGCCGAGTGCGCGGCGCTGACCTGGCCCACGCTCTGCGTCATGTTCGGCATCTGCGACGATCTCGACGCCAGCGTGGGCGGCCCGGACGCCGGCGAGCCCTCCGACGGCGGCGACGGCGGCGGCTGCTGCCGGGTCGGCGGCGGCACCACCGACGCCAGCTGGGTGCCGGGGCTCCTGGTGGTCCTGTTCGGCCTCGTCTGGCGCAGCCGAGCGCGAGCTCGCGACCGGATCCGCTCGCGGAAGTAAGCCGGGCAGGATCGCCTGGTGCGCCTCACCCGGACCCAGCTCCTGGCCGCCGCCGCGCTCATCGGCGCGGCGGCCGGCGCCGCTCACGCGAACGGCCGCTCGCCGGCCACGACCGGCGTGCAGTTCACGCCCGGCCAGACCGAGCGCATCCTGGTGCCGGTCACGTTCGGGCTGATGGTCTCGTCCGACGGGGGCGAGACCTTCCACTGGGTGTGCGAGGCGGCGATCGGCTACTCCGGCACGTTCGATCCCGACTACGCGGTCACCACCGACGGCGACATCTACGCGTCGTCGCAGAACGGGCTCCGGCGCAGCCGCGACGGCGGCTGCACCTTCGAGACGGTCGCCGCCGACGTGCTCGGCGAGCGCCCGTACCTGTCCGAGGTCGAGCTCGGCCCCGACGGTCGGCTGTGGGTCGGCACCAAGAACGCCGGCGCGCCCAACGACATCTACGTGTCGACCGACGGCGACGCGTTCGTCAGCGCCAACCTGACCGAGGAGCGGATCTGGTGGTTCAGCCTGCGCACCACGCCGGCCGATCCGATGCGGCTCTACGTCAGCGGCTTCCGGCCGGTCGACCGGGAGGCCGACGTCCCGCCGCTCGCGATCCTGCGCCGCTCGACCGACGGTGGCGAGTCGTGGGAGGAGCTGCCGGTCGACTCGTTCGAGTTCGGCGACGAGCCGCAGCTGCTCCTGCTCGGGGTCTCGCCCGACGACCCGGCGATCGTCTTCGCTCGCACCACCAAGGTGGTGGACCGGGTCGGCGACGTGCTCTATCGCTCCGCCGACGGCGGCGAGACCTGGAGCGAGGTGGCCCGATTCCGCGAGCCGATCTCGGCGTTCCTCATCCGCCCCGACGGCCAGAAGGTGATCGCGGCGACCGTCCGCGCCTGTCCGGAGGACATCGACCAGGACGGCGCCGACGGGGGCGTGCCGCTGCACGGCTGCGTGCGGGTCTCGGACGACGGCGGCGTGAGCTGGCGGCGCGCCGCCGACCAGCCCCGCCTCGGCTGCGTGGGTGAGCGCAGCGACGGGATGCTGTTCGGCTGCGCGGCCAACTGGTCGCCGGACAACTTCGCGCTGGGCCGATCCGCCGACGGCGAGCGGTGGGAGCAGGTCTACCGGTTCCAGGACACGCTCGGCCCGCTCGAGTGCGGCGCGGAGACCGAGCAGGCCCGCTGCGCGGTGAGCACCTGGCCGATGCTGTGCCCGATGGCCGAGGCCTGCCCGGCGGCGGCACCCGACGCCGGTCCGATCGACGAGCCGGGCGACGGGGGCGGCGGCTGCTGTCGGGTGGGCGACCGCACCGACGTCAGCTGGGTGCCCGGCCTCGCGCTGGTGCTACTGCTCCTCGGCAAGCGGCGCCGCCGGGCCGGCTGAGCGCGCCGCCGGGACGGCTGACCCGGCCGCCTCGATCAGGCGGTCGGGGCGCGCCCGTGGCGCTCTTCTTCGGCCAGCGCCTGGCGCAGGCCCTCGCGCCAGGTCGGATACGCCAGCGCGACGCCCAGATCGTCGACCAGGCGCCGGTTGCTGATCCGGCGATCCCCGCCGAGCAGCTCGCGGGCGGCCGGCGACGATCGATCCGGCGCGACCGTCGGAGGCGCCGGGACGCCGAGGAGCGCGGCGACCGCGTCGGCGTAGTCGCGGGCCATGGTCGGCTCGTCGTCGGCGACGTTGAAGACGGTGTGCGGCAGGCGAGGCGCGAGCGCCGCGGTCAGGATGGCCGAGCCGAGGTCGTCCACGTGGATGCGACTGACCAGACCGGCCCCCTCGGGCACGCGGTGGCTGCCCGACGCGATCGACACGTGGCTGCCGCGGTGCGGTCCATAGATCGCAGCCGCGCGCAGCGAGACCACCTCGAGCCCGGCCCGCCGGGCGGCGGCGATGAGGGCCCGCTCGGCCTCGAGGCGACGCGCGCCGATCGGACCGGTCGGCGCCAGCGGCGCGTCCTCGTCGATCTCGCCGCCGCTGCCGCGGCCGTAGACGCCAGTGGACGAGACATAGACCAGGCGGCGAGCGCGCGCGGCGGCGGCGGCGGCGATCAGGTGCTCCTCGGCGGCGCCCGGCTCGAGCACCGGCGCCGGCGGCGCGGAGTGCACCACGGTCGCGCCGTCCGGGATCAGGCCGTCCAGGGTCTGCGGCAGGAGCAGGTCGGCCACTCGCACGTCAGCCTGGGGACCGAGCTCCTCGCCGGTCATCGCGGCCGCGTCATCGGTGCGGCGGGTGGCGATCACGCGCGCGCCGTCGGCGAGCAGGCGCCGGGCCAGACGGGTGGCGGTGTAGCCGCAACCGACCAGCAGCCACGTCGCTTCGGTCGACACCATCGAGGGAGGATACGCACGATCGGACCCCGCCGGGGCGACCCGGGTTCGAAACCGAGGTCCCTGGCGCCAGCGCCGCCGTTCACCTACCTGCCGGCGGTTCGCCCGGTCCACTCCTCGTAGTCGCGAATACGCTGCGAGAGCGCCTCGAGGTCCTCGCCGGCTCGCGCGCGCTCGTCGGCCGCCACGACCAGGAGGCCCATCGCCGCCTGCAGGAGCCGGCCACCGGGCAGCGGCAGGTTCGCGCCGCGCACCGCGTAGTCGCGGACCTCCTCGACGCGGAACGCGACCGATCCGACCGAGAGGTAGCCCTCGGCCACGCTGACCGCGTCGTCTCCGACGAGGAGGCCGCGCTCGAGCTCGCGCCGGGCCCGATCGGTGCGCCCCTCGACCTGCGCGCCCAGCCGGCGGCGCGCGTCCTGATACACCTCGGGCCGGGTGATCGGCGCCTCGCGCGTGTACGGCGACAGCTCGTCGGCCAGCCGCTTGGCCGCCTCCGCGCCGTCGGCCACGTGCAGCGCCACCTCCAGGTTGCCGAGCGCGAGCAGGAGGTCGCGCGAGCGCGAGCGGCGGCGCGCCTCCGACAGGCGCTCGTGCGCCAGGTAGGCCAGCCCGGCGCAGGCGAGCAGTCCGCCGGGGATGAGCGACAGCGCGCCGGCCACCGCGCCGCCGGCCGCCGCCGCCGACATCACCACCGCGCTGGTCGGCGAGCGGCCGATGAGCTCGATCCGGTCGAGCAGCCGGCTGTCGAGGGCGATGACCGGGTTGCCGGGCGGAGCGATGACGAGATAGGCACCGTCGGTGCCGATTCCGCTGCGCGGCAGGAGTCCTGGTCGAGGCACGGCGGCGAGATCCACCTCGGATCGTACAGACAAATCGCTCGTCGCGCCGCGCGCACCGCTCATCGCGTCCCGCGGATCGACGCCGAATCCCACCCAGCGGAATCCCTTGAGCCTCGGGCAACATGAGATAGACTTAGGAATCGAGCGGTTGCAGTCACCCTCGGCGACCGGGAATCCGCACACTCGGACCGGCCCCATCGGGCCAGCCATCGCGCTACAGAGGCATCCGTGAGCTCCTTTCGCAAAGTCCTCCTGTTCTCCTCCGCCGCGGCGATCACGCTCGTGCTCGGCGTCGCGTTTCTCGTCCTCCTGCCCAAGGCCCAGGCGAACGAGGTGAGAGCCGCCTGCCAGGGGTTGCGCCCGAATCCGCTCAACAAGCGGCTCGGCGCGCTGCCGACCCGGGCCCCGGACTTCACCGCGCAGGACCACACCGGCAAGATGGTCAAGCTGTCCGACTTCCGCGGCAAGGTCGTCCTGGTCCGGTTCTGGGCCAGCTGGTGCGAGACCTGCAAGGCCGAGCAGCCCAGCCTCGAGGAGCTGGCCGGTGACGTCGATCCGGACGATGTGGTCGTCCTCTCGATCGCCTCCGACCCGGACTGGGAGAAGGTCCGCAAGAAGCTCCCCGGCGGCAGCGAGGCCGAGGTGCTGCTCGACCCGCCCCCCAGCGAAGACAGCCTCATCGGCCGGATCGCCGGGGCGTACGGGGTGGAGAAGGTGCCGGAGAGCTTCCTCATCGATCAGGACGGCATCGTCCGCTACTACATCGTGAACAAGCGCGACTGGCGCAACACCGCGGCGCGCACCTGTCTGCGGTCGATCCTCGACGGTCAGACCTGAAACGCCCTGAACGCCGAGGAGAGTCCCCGCGAATGGCAAAGATCCTGGTGGTGGACGACGAGCCGGACATCGTCCGCGTCGTCGTCAAGCTGATGTCGGCGCGCGGGCACGATGTTCGGACCGCGGCCGACGGCTTCGAGGCGCTCGAGCAGGTCGTCGCCGACCGGCCCGACGTCATCATCCTCGACCTCAACCTGCCCCGGATGAACGGGTTCGAGGTCTGTCGCCGGCTGAAGGGCGACGAGGCGACCCGCAGCATCCCGATCGTGATGATGACCGCCGCCTACGTCAGCATCGACGACGCGCGCCAGGGCGAGGACTCGGGCGCGGACGAGTACGTGGTGAAGCCGTTCCTGCGCGAGGTCCTGGTCCACAACGTCGAGCGGCTGCTGCGGACCTGACTCTTCCGGACGTCGGCGCTCATCCGGCGCGGCAGGCCCACAGCCGCCGGGCCAGCGCGTCGTCGTCGAGGTCGTCGCCGATGAAGACGAGCTCGGTGCGGCGCGGCTCGCCCTCGCGCCACGGCGAGCCCGGCCGCAGCGCCAGCTCGGTCCCGGCCAGCTCGAGGAAGCCGCGGCGCTCGTCGCCGGCAAGGTGCACGAAGCCCTTCACCCGGGCCAGGCGCGGGCGAAGCTCCTCGACCGCGGCCAGGAGCGCCTCGACCAGGAGCGGCGCCGGGTCGGAGAAGCAGGCCGCGGCGAGCTGACCGTGGCGATGGGCATGGGCCGGCGCGGCTCGCCCGGCCGACGGGGTCGCGCGGGCCAGGAGGAACCCGGCCAGCGCGCGGTCGGCGGCCGCCGAGGCCGGAAAGCTGGCCCGCTCGGCGCGCGGGTTCAGCTCGGCCAGCAGGCGGTGCGCGTCGGCCAGCTGGGCCGGCGTGGCCCGATCGAGCTTGCTCAGCGCCAGCCGGTCGGCGCAGGCGACCTGGATGCGGGCCTCCTCGCGCCGGTCGAGCACCGCCGCGCAGGTCTCGACGTCGACCACGCACACGACCCCGGCCGGGACGATCGCCGAGGCGAGCGGCTCGGGCAGGCGGGCCAGCCCGTCGAGCAGCGCGGGCGGCTCGGCGATCCCGGTGGTCTCCAGGATCACGTGCTCGGGCGCCGAGCGCGCCACCACGTCGGCGATGCCGTCCCACAGGTCGTTCTTCACGTCGAGCTTGCAGCACACGCAGCCGCCGGCCAGCTCGAGCACGTCGCCGCCGGCCTGCTCGATGAGGCGGCCGTCGATCGCCACCCTCCCGAGCTCGTTGACCAGCACCGCCACCCGACGGCCCAGGCTCTGCCGGAGCAGGCGGTTGAGCGCGGTGGTCTTGCCGGCCCCGAGGTAGCCGGTCAGGATCGTGAACGGCACGCGCGCGCCGCCGTCGCCGCGCTCGCTCATCGCGCCACCGCCAGGCGGATCTCGAACCGGGCCTGGCCGGCGCAGACCAGCTCGCCGCCGGACGGCTCGAGCACGCGTCGGGCCAGCGCCTCCACCTCGCCCGGCTCCCCGCCCGCGGTGCCGGCGCCGCCGCCGCCCGTCGTCGCGATCTGCACGATCACCCGGTCGCGCCCGCCGGTGGCCTCGCGCTCGCGGCGGGTGGCGATCGCCACGCCGGTCCCGTGCGCGCGGGCCGCGTCCGCGGCCAGGACCAGCAGCCAGGCCAGCAAGAGGACCAGCTCGCCCGGCACCAGCCGTACCGACGGCAGCTCGCCCAGGTCGATCGACAGCTCGCTGTCCTCGCCGATGCGGTGGCGGGCCAGCGCGATCGCCTCCTCGACCAGCTGGTTGACGTCGGCCGACTCCGGCGCGCTGCGCTGCACCGACAGCGCGCGGGCCAGGTCGTTGGTGAGTCGGGTGACGCTGCGGCTGAGCAGGTACGCCTCGGCGATGCGCTCGCGCAGCGCCTTGGTCTCCGACCACGGGTAGGGCTGCGGCCCGCTCGCCTCGATGAAGTGGCGGTCCAGCGTCTCGACCATCACCGCCAGCGAGTCGCGGATCTCGCGCAGCGGGCCGCCGAGCTGGGCGGCCACGCCCCTGGCCAGCACCCCGGCGGCGGCCAGGAACGCGCGGTCTCCCTCGGATCGATCGCTCGCGCTCATCTGGTCAGATCGTGCCGGTCAAGAGCAGCCAGGTCTCGCCGATCCCGCCGCGGGTGACGCCGCGAGCATAGCCGAGGTCGAGGGAGCCGGGCAGCAAGTAGCCCAGGGTGAAGTCGAGGCGCAGCGCGGCGCCCACCCCGACCTTGACCTCCGATGCGTCGATCTCCCCCTCGAACGCGTTGCCAGCGTCGGCCAGCGCGGCGACGTGCAGGCGGCGCAGGTAGAACGGCAGGGTCGAGATCCCGCGCTCGATGTCCCACAGCTCCTGCCGCACCTCGACGTTGGCGAGGTGGTACTGCTGGCCGACCGCGAAGCGGGGCGGGAACCCGCGCAGGTATCCGGTCGACCCCGCGCGCACGTTGTCGATGAGCGAGCGGACCAGGTCCTGCGAGTCGGGCACGCCGCCGAGCGCGAACTGCTCCACTCGCGGCCGGTCGGTGGTGCGCAGGCCGCCGGTCAGGCGCACCATGACCGCCGGCACCGACGGCAGCGGGATCTGCCGGAACCAGGTCGCCCGGTAGGTCAGCGTCAGCGAGCGGGCCGCCGACCCGAGCGACGGGTGATCGACCCGCAGCGACGCGCCCAGATCTTTGCCGTACTGCGGCCCGAGGGTGTAGGTGAAGCCCTTGGTGTCGGAGTAGCCCCAGCGCAGCGCGAGCCCGGCCAGGAACAGGTCGGTCTCGGGCACGCGCGGCACCGGGTCGTTCGGGTCGTTCTCGTGCAGCGCGCCGTCCAGGTTGCGCAGCCAGTCGACGTCGTAGTCGACGCTGAGCGACGACGACGCGTCGGGCGCGCGGAATACCGGCAGGCCGACCCCGAGGGTGGCGCGCAGCGCCTCCTCGTCGAAGCGGAGGTTGACCCCGTCGACGATGTAGCCGCCGCGCTTGGCGACCGCGCGGGTCGCGGTCAGGCCGATGCTCGGCCACAGCCGGCGGTACGAGTAAGAGCCGCCGACGTTGACCCCGCGGTAGTCGAGCCCGACGGTGCCGACCAGGTCGTAGTGGTGGTGGCCGACCACGTCGTCGCCGAAGGTGCGCACGTCGAGCGCCTGGCCGAGCGAGTTCACGACCAGGCCGATCTCGTACGAGGTGGGTGCGAGCGTCTCGAGCGGGCGGTACGGCCGCGGCGCCGACACCGCGAACTCGTCGTCGCCGATCACCACCGGGTCCGGGCGGTCGTCGATGGCCGGCGGCGCCTCGGTCCAGCTCGCCGGATCGAGCTCGATCTCGTACAGCTCGTTGCCGTCGGCGGCGAAGCCCTGGTAGACCATGCGGCGCCCGTCGGGCGACACCTCGGGGCCGAGCGCGCAGCCGATGACGTCGGTCACCTGCCACAGCCGATCGGTGGCCAGCTCCCAGGCGTAGACGTTGTAGATGCCGGTCCGGTCGCTGGAGAAGTAGAGGTAGCGCCCGTCCGGGCTCCAGGCCGGCTCGACGTCGAGGGCGCGATCGCGGACCAGCTGGCGCACCGCGCCGGTGGCCACGTCGACCACCAGGATGTCGCGGGTGCCGCCCTCGCGCCAGGCCGAGAAAGCGATGCGGCGGCCGTCGGGCGACCAGTCGGGTGAGAAGGCCTGATCGAAGCGCGACTCGCCGGACCACACCACGCGCGCGCGCGCCTCCGGCCGGTTCGGGATCACCGCCAGCTGGCGCCGGCTGCGCCCGTTCATCACAAAGGCGACCTGGGCCTCGTCGGGCGACACCGCCGGATCGCTGACCCGCATGCCGTGGGTCAGCATGGTCATGGCGCCCGACGCGCGGTCCCAGCGGAACAGCTCCTGGAACTCGTAGCTGGTCCGGTAGCTGGCGGTCTGCTCGACCACCATCGATCCGTCGCCGAGCATGTCGAACTGGCCGGTGCGCTCCAGGACCACGTAGGTGCTCGACCGTCCGGCGTTGTCGCCGACCGGCATGGTGCGGAACTGGCCCAGGCTGTAGCCGTCGCCGCGCTGCCACACGATCGCGCGCCCGTCGGCGGTGTAATGCGGGTTGAGGTTGTTCTCGCCGGTGAAGGTGAGCCGGCGGCCCTCGCGCCGGCCGCGCCGCTCGACCGCCTCGGCCTCGAGGCCGTAGCGCGCCTCGCGATAGGCCCGCCACTCGCCGTACAGGTCGACGAAGCTGCGCCCGGTGACCCGCTCGATGCTGCGGTTGAGGCCGTACGGGATCGCGCTCGATCCGTAGTCGTGCGACATGGCCGCGGCCTTGTCGTCGCCGTGGCGGTCGAAGACGTACTTGAGGAAGTACGAGCCGTACAGGTAAGCGGCGTTGGCGTGCGGCCAGCCGCGCGGGCCGGTCGACACCTCGTCGAGCCGGCGGTCGTTCTCCTCGAGGGTCGCGACTCGCAGGTAGGTGTCGAACAGGGCGTTGCGGGTGCGCCCGGACGCCGAGCGCTTGGACTCCTCGTAGGTCGCAAGCCCCTCGATCACCCAGCGCGGCTGGGCCTGGTTGGGCGCCCACACCTTGCCCATCAGCCGGTTCACCACCGCCGGCAGCCCGCCGATGGTGTCGAGGTGGACGACGTGCGTGTACTCGTGGGAGGTCAGGTTGTAGAGCCAGTTGTCGGTGTCGGCCAGGGCCGAGGTGTCGGGCGGCGCCGACGCGAACAGGACGATCCGGTTGCGCGGCACCACGCTGGCGAAGCCGTTGGTCCCGTCGGTGTCGTCCTCGAGCACGATGTGGGTCTTGCCCGACGGCGAGTGGCGCAGCGCGGCGCTGAGGGTCGCGTGAGCGCGCTCGGCCGACACCGCGACGCGGCGGGCGACGTCGCCGAGCGGCTCGTGATAGTGGACCTCGAAGTGCTCCGTCTCGATCGTGCGCCACACCATCGACGGATCGCCGGCGCGCGCGCGGCGCGGCCCGGCGGCGAGGACGAGCGCGGCCAGCGCGGCGCATGCGGCGAGGCCGGCGCTCGGGCGCCTCGTCGGGACGGCTGCGGCGGCCACGGGAGGTCATTGTAGTAGAGTGGGCGCCATGCGGATCGACTTGCTCATCCCTGCCCTGCTGCTCGGCGCGATCGCCTGCGCATCCCCGCCCTCGACCGACAGCAACACGCCGTCGGGTGGCACTCCGTCGACGCCGGCGCCCGAGCCGACCCCGTCCCCCGAGCCCGGCGGCGGTGCTGGCGGTGGCGATGGCGGCGCGCGCGCGGCCGCGGTGCCGACCAGCCATCCGCAGTACCAGCGCGTCGAGGGCACGTCGTTCCAGAACGGCTGCTCGGCCGACAGCAAGTGCTTCACCGGCGGCTGCTCGAGCGAGGTGTGCAGCGCCGAGGAAGGGGTGAGCTCCACGTGCGAGGCGCCGTCGGCCGGATGGCCCAGCGCCGGCGCGACCTGTGGCTGCGTCGACGGGCAGTGCATCTGGTACAAGGGCGGCTCCGATCCCGCGGGTGAATCGGGCGCGGGCTCGGAATCCAGCTCCGGCCCCGGCGCCGCGCTTCCCGCGCAGGGCAGCCCCTGCTCGGGCGAGGGCCGCTGCGCGAAGGGCCTGACCTGCGTCACGTACTACGGCATCGCCGGCCCGCGCGGTCCGGCGATGAAGAGCTGCGAGGTGCGCTGCGGTACCGGCGGTACGTGTCCAGCGGGGCAGAGTTGCACCACCGTGGCGGACGGCCCCGGTCAGGTTTGCCGACCCGGTCACTAGCGCACATGCCCGGGATCGCGGGATAAAAAGCGCGAAAGAGATCGGTAGCTGTACAAGATTCAGCCCCTCAATCTCGCTTCATGAGCTTTACCCACGCGATCCGGCACGTCGCTTCCAGCGCGCGCTCGTTCGGCCCCGGCGCCGCGCTCCACGAGCTGAAGCAACGCGTCTACAACCGCGTGGTCCCTCTCCAGGTGCTGCGCGGGATGACCGCGGAGCTGACCCATGTGCCTGCGGCCCTGTTCGACGCCGGCGACTACCGCGGCCGGTTCGCCACTCGCGCCGAGGTGCTCGCGTGCGCGACCCCCGACTACGAGATGACGCCGGACTTCGCGCGCGACGCGCTCGACCGCGGCGACCGCTGCTTCGCGATGTTCCACGGCAAGCGGATGGCGAGCCTGGGCTGGTACGCGCGCCAGCCGACTCACATCTCGCGCGGCCTGGTCCTCCACTTCGATCCGGCCTGGGTCTACATGTACAAGGGGTTCACCCACCCGGACCACCGCGGCAAGCGGCTGCACGGCATCGGCATGAGCCTGGCGCTGCGCGAGCACACCGAGCGCGGCGCGCGCGGGCTCATCTCCTACGTCCGGTCGACCAACTTCGCGTCGCTGCGCTCGGTCGAGCGGATGGGCTACCGCATCTTCGGCGACATCTACCTGGCCCGCGTGATGGGCGTGGTCAAGACCTGGACCTCGCCCGGCTGCGCCGACCACGGATTTCGCCTGGAGAGCGAGGCCGCGCAGAGCCCGCTGGCCACCTGGACCGCGGTCGAGGCCATCTCGTAGGCCAGCGCGCCGGCCGCATCAGCGCGGAGGCGAGCCCTTCGGGTTCGCCCCGGGGAGGCGCTGCATGTGGTTCCACACCAGCTCCTTCACATCCGGGCCGCTCGGCAGGTTCAGCGCCTCGCTCGCCATCTCGCGCAGCTCGTGCACCGTGGCGCCGCGGATCAGCTGCTTCACCAGCGGGATCGCGACCGCGTTGGTCGACAGCTCGGTCAGCCCGAGCCCGAGCAGGAGCGGCACCACGTTCACGTCACCCGCCATCTCGCCGCATAACCCCACCGGGATGCCCGCCGCCTCGGCCGCCTTGACCACCATGTCGATGAGGCGGAGCAGCGCCGGGTGCATCGAGTCGTACAGGTAAGCCACGTGCTCGTTCACCCGGTCCACCGCGAGGGTGTACTGGATGAGGTCGTTGGTCCCGATCGAGAAGAAGTCGACCCGGCGGGCCAGGTGGTCGGCCACCATCGCCGCGCTCGGCATCTCGATCATGATGCCGACCTTGGTGTCCTGCTTGAACGAGATGCCGTCGCGGACCATCTCGTCCTTCACCTCGGCCAGCACTTCGAGCGCGAGCTCCAGCTCCCTGACCCCGGAGATCATCGGGAACATGATGCGCATGTTGCCGCTCTCGGCCGCGCGCAGGAGCCCGCGCAGCTGCTGCTTGAACAGCGGCCGCACCTGGGTGGTCAGGCACAGCCGGATCGAGCGCAGCCCGAGCGCGGGGTTGGCCTCGTGCATCTCCGGCATGAACACGGCCATCTTGTCGGCGCCGAGGTCCATGGTGCGGAACGTGACCGGCTTGCCGCCCAGCGACTCGATGACCGAGCAGGCGTGGCGGAACTGGTCGTTCTCGTCCGGCACCCGCCCGCCGGTCAGGTACAGGAACTCGGTGCGGAACAGCCCGACCCCCTCGGCGCCGTAGGCGATCGCGCCGCGGATCTCGTCCTCGTGGTCGATGTTGGCGACCAGCGAGATGCGCACATCGTCGGTGCTGGTGGCCGGCAGCTCCACGTTGGACAGGAGCGCCACGCCCTGGGCGGCCTCCTGGCGGGCCCGCTCGCGGTAGAGACCGACCGTCTCCGGGCTGGGGTTGAGGACCACCACGCCGCTGGTCCCGTCGATCACGATGAGGTCGCCGTTGCCGACCACCGCGGTGATGTCGTCCAGGCCGACCACCGCCGGGATCTCGTGCGCGCGCGCGATGATCGCGGTGTGCGAGGTGTTGCCGCCGGCGTCGGTGGCCAGCCCGGCGACCGCAGCCCGGTAGAACTGGGCGGTGTCGGCCGGCGACAGATCGTAGGCCACCACGATCGCGTCGGGCGGCGGCGTGACCAGGAGGTCCCGGCCCATCAGGTTGCGCAGCACCCGCTCGCCGACGAACTCGACGTCGCTGCGGCGCTCGCGGAAGTAGTCGTCCTCGATCGAGTCGAACACGCCGCGGATGTGCTCGACCGTCTTGCGCAGCGCCCACTCGGCGTTGACCCCGCGGTCGCGGATGTTGCGGACCGTCTCGTCGACCAGGTGCTCGTCGTGAAGGATCAGCTGGTGCGCGGTGATGATGTTGTAGTGGTCGTCGAACCGCGCCTCGATCTTTTCCTTGATCCGCTCGAGCTGGCGGTCGCTGGCGTCGAGCGCGCGGTGGAAGCGCTCGATCTCGGCGTCGAGCTCGTCGGCCAGGATGTAGCGCTTCGGCACCTTGAGCCGGCGCCGGTCCATGAGGAACGCGCGGCCGATCGCGATCCCGGGCGCCGCCGCCGTGCCCTTGCGCACCGTCTCGACGACCGGCATCGTGCCGCTCATCATCGAGTCGTCGGTGGGCAGGCGCTTGGTCACCGCGGCGCTCCTCTCATCTCAGCGGTCCTCGCCGAACTTCGACTCCACCAGCGCGACCAGCGCCTTGCCTGCCTCCTCGGCCCGGGACCCGCGCGCCTCGACCGTGATCTCGGTGCCGATCGATGCCACCAGCATGAGCACGCCCATGATGCTCTTGCCATTGACCCGCTGGCCGTCCTTGGTGACCGCCACCTCGCAGGGGTACTTGCTGGCCAGCTGGACGAACTTGGTCGCCGCCCGGGCGTGGAGCCCCAGCTGGTTGCGGATGGTGACTACAACTTGAAAGTGTTCCTCGCTCAACCCGCTCTCGCTTGGCTCACGACGCCCTCTCGGCTCACGGTTTGTCTCCCAGCTATCTCCCAGGTCCGTGGCGATGCAGATCGCGGTGCCGCACGACCACATCCCACTCCGTACCCAGCCGCCGGTAGAGCTCTTCGACGACGGCGACCGACCGGTGCCGTCCTCCGGTGCAGCCGACGGCGACCGTCAGATAGAGCTTACCTTCTCTGGCGAAATTGGGCAGCGTGAAGCGCAGGAACCGCTCCAGCTCGTCCACCAATTCCGTCCCCAGGGCGCTCTGGAGCACGAACTCCGCCACCTTGGGCTCGCGCCCATCACCTGCGCTCAGCTCGGCGACGAAGTACGGATTGGGCAGGAAGCGCACGTCGAACACCAGGTCGGAGTCGGCCGGCAGCCCGTGCTTGTACCCGAACGACTGCAGGGTGACCGCCAGGGTGCCTGCGGTGCGACCGTAACGCTCCTGGATGATCGCCTTCAGCTCGTGGACGTTGAGCGGACCGCTGTTGACCACGGCCGCGTCCTCGCGCAGGAGGGCCAGGCTCTCCCGGTCGCGGTGGATCCCGTCCGACAGCTCGTCGCCGGACAGCGGGTGGCGGCGCCGGGTCTCGGAGTAGCGCCGCAGCAGCACGTCGTCGGGCGCCTCCAGGAAGAGGATGTCGACCCGGTGACCCTCGGCGCGCAGGTTGGTGACGATGTCGCGGTACGAGCCGAGGAACATGTGCTGGCGGGCGTCGACCGACAGCGCCACCTCGCCGACGCCGCACGAGGCCATGAGCGCGACCAGCTCCGGCACCAGCGGGATGGGCATGTTGTCCACGCAGTAGAACTGCATGTCCTCGAGCGCGCGCAGCGCAGTGCTCTTCCCCGCCCCGGACAGGCCTGTGACCATGACGATGAGCATGCTCGTGTCGACTCACTCGATGAGATCGGCGTCGAACCTCCGCGGCCGCGCCTCGGCGATGGCCTGGTTCAACCGGTCCTGGAACTCGCGGGCCGAGTGGTGCCCCATCGCCTTCAGCAGCTGGTTGCGGGCGGCCACCTCGATGATGGTGGACACGTTGCGGCCGGGCCGGACCGGGATGTGGAGCAGTGGCAGCTCCTCGCCGAGGACGACGTAGACCTCCTCGTCGACGCCGAGGCGGTCGTACTCGGCGTCCTGGTCCCAGTCGCTGAGCTCGATGACCAGCTCGATCTTCTTCACGTCGCGCACCGCCGAGATGCCGAACAGGTCCTGGATGTTGATGATGCCCAGGCCGCGGATCTCCATGTGATGGCGGATGATGCCGGACCCGGCCCCGTAGACCAGGCCGGGGCCGAGCCGGCGGATGTTGACGATGTCGTCGGCGACCAGGCGGTGGCCGCGCACGACCAGGTCGAGCGCCGCCTCGCTCTTGCCGATGCCGCTCTTGCCGAGCAGGAGCACGCCGATGCCGAGCACGTCGACCAGCACGCCGTGCAGCGACGTCGACGGCGACAGCTTCTCTTGTAGATACTGAGTGACCCGGCCGATCAGCTCGGCGCTGACCAGGCCCGACACGATGAGCGGCACCCGGTGGGCGTCGCACCCGCTGGCCAGCTCGGGCGGCGGAGCCAGGCCTCGGGTCACCACCACGCAGGCGGGCGACGCGGCCAGCACGGTGTCGACGCCGAGCTGGCGCTGCTCCGGGGTGGCGCTGGTCAGGTAGCCGATCTCGGTGGCGCCGAGGGTGAGCAGGCGCTCCTGGTGGAGCTGCTCCTGATAGCCGGCCAGGGCCAGCCCGGGCTTCTGGATGCGCGGGACCGTGATCTCGCGGTCCAGCCCGCTCCGACCGGCCCGAAGGGTCAAGAGCAGCTCGCCGCCCGCCTCGCGCAGGAGCTGCTCGATGGTCACGCCCACCACCGTCATGATCTCCCCTCGCGTGTCACGTGGTGTCCGCCTCAGCGCCGGCGCGCCGCCGGTCAGTACTTTGCGTCTTCCAGCGCGATGATCTCGTACATGCCCTCGCCGTCGGCGGCCTCGAGCAGCTGGCGGCGGAACTGGGCGTCCTTGAACACCCGGCTGATGCGGGCCAGCGCCTTGAGGTGCGCGCCGGTCGAGCTCTCCGGGGCGATCATCACGAAGAAGAGATGGGTCGGCTGCCCGTCCATCGAGCCGAAGTCGACGCCGCCGCGCGAGCGACCCAGACAGGCAATGATGCCGTCCACGGTGCGCATCTTGCCGTGCGGCACCGCCACCCCCTCACCGATCGCGGTGGAGGCGAGCTCCTCGCGATCGACCAGGACGCGGGTGAGCTCCTCCGCCTTCAGCTTGCCGTGCCGCTCCGCCAGGTGGCTGGCCAGCTCCCGAAGAACCCCCAGCTTGTTGTCCGCCGCAAGGTCGGGGAAGACCATATCCCGCCGGATGAGGTCGACGATTTTCATGGGGAGCGGCGGCAGACTAGCACAATGAAACGAAAGCACACGGCTTTCGGGAAAGTCCGGAACGGCTACGACAGCGCGTTCGCCTCGATCAACCCGTAAGCTCCATCATCTCGTTTATACACGATATTTAGCTGTCCGGTCTGATCGTTGCGGAAGACCAGGAACGGCGCGTGGAGCAGGTTGAGCTGCATGATCGCCTCGGACGCAGACATCGGCTCGGCTTGCACGGTCTCGCGCGTGATGAGGACCGGGGGGGCCGCGTCATGCGCCGCGTCGTGGTCGGTGCCCTCGCCGTTGCCGCTGGCCTCGTGCTCGGAGGTCGCCTCGGCCAGGACGCTGTGGACCACCGCGACTCCCTCGAGCTCGCGCGTCTTGTGGGTGCGCAGCTTGTCCTTGTAGCGCCGGACCTGCCGCTCGATCTTGGCCGAGACCAGATCGATCGACGAGTACATGTTCTCGGTCGTCTCGGTGCCCGCGATCTTGAAGCCGTTGTGCAGCTGCACGTTGACGTCGACGCGGTGGTGGAAGCGCTCGGTGCTCATGACCACGTGGATCGCGATCGGCTCCGGGAAGTACCGCCGGATCTTCTCGAGCCGCTCCTTGGCGTACCCCTTGAGGGCGTCGGTGGCTTCCATGTGCCGGAACGTCACGGAGAACTGCATGAAGACCCCCTCGGCCAGGGTTGTACGGCTACTGTTCCCAGTAAAGCGCCCCCGGCCGGGGACGCCAAGGGCCCTCGCTGACATCCTCGCGCCGAAGCGGCGTATCCCGGAGGCACCTTCGCCCTCCGGGCTGCCGCTAGAAGACGCGCTTGCGCTTCGACGAGCTGAGAATCCCCAGCTGCTCGCGGTACTTGGCCACGGTGCGGCGCGCGATGTCGATGCTCGAGACGCGCAGCTTCTCGACGATCTTCTGATCCGACATCGGCCGCTTCGGATCCTCCTCGTCGATGAGGATCTTGATCTTGCTCTTGACCGCCTGGGACGCGAGGTCCTCGCCGTTGGTGCGCGAGATGCCCGAGTTGAAGAAGAACTTCAGCTCGAAGATGCCCTGCGGGGTGTGCACGTACTTGTTGGTCGTGACCCGCGAGATGGTCGACTCGTGCATGCCGATGTCCTCGGCGACGTCGCGGAGGATGAGCGGCTTCAGGTACGCGATGCCGCGGTCGAAGAAGTCCCGCTGGAACTTGATGATCGATTCGGTGACCTTGATGATCGTGCGCTGGCGCTGCTGGATCGATCGAATGAGCCACTGGGCCGAGCGCAGCTTGTCCTGGATGTACTCCTTGGCCCCCTTGGAGTCGTCGAGCGCGGCCCGGTAGAACGACGAGATCTTGAGCTTGGGCAGCCCGTCGTCGTTGGGCACCACGAAGTACTTGTCGCCCACCTTGTGGATGTAGACGTCCGGGGTGATGTAGTGCGGCTCGTCGGTCGAGTACTGCCGGCCGGGGCGCGGATCGAACTCCATCACCACCTTGGCCGCCTCGTACACCTCTTCGATCGGTGACTTCAGGTCGCGCGCGATCGCCTGGTAGTTCTTCTTCTCGAGGTTCGAGAGGTGCGATCGGATCATCTTCACGACCAGGTCGTCGTCCTGGCCGAAGTGCATGGCCTGGATGAGCATGCACTCCTCCAGGTTGCGCGCCCCGATCCCCACCGGGTCGAACGACTGGATCTTCATCAGGACTTCCTCGAGCTGCTCGAGGTCGCAGTCGAGCTCGGCGGCGAGGTCCTCCATGGGAGGCTCCTTCAGGTAACCGTCCGGGTCGATGTTGCCGAGGATGAGCATCCCGATCTCGAGCTGCACATCGTTGAGGTCGGTCATCTTGAGCTGCCAGACCAGGTGGTCATGGAGCGACTCGGTGCGGGTGAGCGTGGCCTCGAGCGACGGCAGCTCGTCGGAATCCGGCCGGTAAGCCGGCATCGGGGCCGCCATGCTGTAGTTGTCGAGGTAGTTCTCCCAGTCGATCTCGTTCACCGCCGAGCCGTCCGCCTTCACCTCGCCGGCCGGCTGCTCCAGGTTGACGGCGTCCGGGACGGGGAGCTCGGTGTTGCCGGCCTGCTCGGCCTGGCGGACCATGTACTCCTCGTCCGGCACCGACGAGGGATCGGGAATCTTGTCTGCCCCGCCGACCTCGAGGTCGTCCTCGAGGATCGGGTTCTCGAGCATCTCCTCGCGGACCAGGTCGACAAGCTCCATCCGGGATAGCTGCAGCAGCTTGATGGCCTGCTGGAGCTGGGGTGTCATCACCAGCTGCTGGCTCAGCTTGAGCTGCTGCCTCATCTCCATCGCCATGGCGAATCCTCCGTTATTCCGTCCGGTTACGCTCTGGACTGGAAGGTGCTTGCAAGGAGCAGGATACAGAGCCTACCCGGGCATGTAAAGCGCTACTGGCGCCTGTGGCCTGGATATTGCTTAGTCCTTGACTGCTGGCACTGTTCGTGCCCGGTGGCCTGCCTCACCACTCGCAGAGAGAAGTCGACGCGGGCCGCAGCCCGCGCACCGACCGGCCGCGGGCCCGAGGCCCTTCGCCAAGCGTGAGGTCAGGCGCGTGCGCCGATCGGCGCGGCGCCGCTCTGCCCGCGCGCCGACACGTCGCGCTTCTCGCCCCGCTGGGCGTGCTCGACCGCCGCCCGGATGAACGTGACGAACAGCGGGTGCGGATCCAGCGGGCGCGAGCGGAACTCCGGGTGGAACTGGCAGCCGACGAAGTACGGGTGGGTCGGCAGCTCGATCATCTCGACCAGGCGACCGTCGGGCGACTCGCCGGACAGCACCATGCCGTGGCGGGCCAGCGCGTCGCGGTAGTTGTTGTTGACCTCCCAGCGGTGGCGATGGCGCTCGCTGATCTCGGAGGTGCCGTACGCGGCGCGCGCGCGGGTCCCCTCGGACAGCGTGCACGGATAGGCGCCCAGCCGCATGGTCGCGCCCTTGTCGGTGATGCCGCGCTGATCCGGCATGAGGTCGACCACCGGGTGAGTGCACGCCGGATCGATCTCCGACGAGTTGGCGCCGTCGAGGCCGCACACGTGGCGGGCGAAGTCGACCACCGCCAGCTGCATGCCGAGGCAGATGCCGAAGAACGGAACGCCGCGCTCGCGCGCGTAGCGCACCGCCGCGATCTTGCCCTCGGCGCCGCGCGCGCCGAAGCCGGGCGCGACCAGGATGGCGTGGGCCCCGCCCAGGATCTTGTCGGCGCCGTCTCGCTCGATGTCCTCGGCGTCGATGTGCTTGATGTCGACCCCGACGTCATTGGCCACGCCGCCGTGCATGAGCGCCTCGTTGAGGCTCTTGTACGACTCGACCAGCTGCACGTACTTGCCGACGAACGCCACCGTCACCCGGCGCGACGGATTGCGGATGCGGCGGACCAGCTCCTCCCAGCGCGACAGGCGCGGCGACCGCGACCAGATGTTGAGGACCTGGCTGAGCTTGTCGTCGAGGCCCTGCTCGCACAGCACCAGGGGCAGCTGATAGATCGTGTCGACGTCCGGCGAGGTGAAGACCGCGTCGAACGGGACGTTGCAGAACATCCCAATCTTCTTCAGCAGGCTGCTCTCGACCGGCACCTCGCTGCGGCAGATCAAGACGTCGGCCTGGATGCCGATCTCGCGCAGCTTGCCGACCGAGTGCTGGGTCGGCTTGGTCTTGAGCTCGCCGGCGGCGTGCAGGTACGGCAGCAGCGTGACGTGCACCGAGACGGTGTTCTGCGCGCCCAGCTCGACGCGCAGCTGGCGGATCGCCTCGAGGAACGGCAGCGACTCGATGTCGCCCACCGTGCCGCCGACCTCGACGATGAGGAGGTCGAGCCCCTCGGCGCAGGCCAGGACCCGGTTCTTGATCTCGTCGGTGATGTGCGGGATGACCTGGATCGTCCCGCCCAGGTACTCGCCGGCGCGCTCCTTGCGGATGACCGCGTCGTAGACCTGGCCGGTGGTGACGTTGTTGAGGGCCGACATCCGGGTCGACACGAAGCGCTCGTAGTGGCCGAGGTCGAGGTCGGTCTCGGCGCCGTCGTCGGTGACGAACACCTCGCCGTGCTGGAACGGGTTCATGGTGCCCGCGTCCACGTTGATGTACGGGTCGAGCTTGATGTTGGCGACCCGCAGCCCGCGGTTCTCCATCAGTGCCCCGATGGAGGCCGAGACCAGACCCTTGCCGAGCGAGGAAACCACGCCCCCGGTCACGAAGACGAACTTGGTCTGTTTCGACATGTTTTTCTTTGTTTTCAGTAGGTTATAAACTGCCGCGGGCCGGCCTGACTCTACGCGCCCGCTCCTGGTTCGTCAACCGCGGTCGACCCTACGCCGGGCTTGTGACGACACCGCGGTCAGCGGCGCCAGGCGCGCGCGCTCGACCACCGCCACGCCGACGCCGACCCGGCCGCCGAGGGCGCCGCGCCCGCCGCCGCGCCGCTCCGGCCGGCCCGCTCGCTCCAGTCGATCGCCGCGGCGGCCAGGGCCAGCTCGTCGTCGGCGCCGAGGGCGCCCTCGCCCGGCGCCGGCATCAGCGCGGCGCGCTCGCGCTCGATGAATCCGGTGTCGTACTCGCCGGCCAGGAAGCCGTCGTGGCGCAGCACGCGCCGGTGAAAGGCCAGGTTGGTCCGGATGCCGCGCACCACGTACTCGTCGAGCGCGCGGCGCATGCGGGCGAGCGCCTGGCCGCGGTCGTCGCCCCAGGTGATGAGCTTGGACAGGAGCGGGTCGTAGTGGACCGGCACGTTCCAGCCCTCATACACGCCGGAGTCGTCGCGCACGAACGGCCCGCCGGGGACGCGCAGGTGGGTGATCGGGCCGGGCGACGGCAGGAAGCGCTCGGGATCCTCGGCGTAGACGCGGCACTCGATCGCCGCGCCGCGCCGGTGGGCGTCGATCTCGGCCTGCGACCAGGGCAACGGCTCGCCGCGCGCGACCGCGATCTGCCAGGCGACCAGGTCGACCCCGTGGATCATCTCGGTCACCGGGTGCTCGACCTGGAGCCGGGTGTTCATCTCGAGGAAGTAGTAGGCGCCGTCCGGGGCGAGCAGGAACTCGACCGTGCCGGCCCCGACGTAGTCGCAGGCGAGCGCGGCGCGCACCGCGGCGTCGCCCATCTCGGCGCGCAGCGCGGCCGACACCACCGGCGAGGGCGCCTCCTCGATCACCTTCTGGTGGCGGCGCTGGATCGAGCAGTCGCGCTCGCCCAGGTGGACCGCGTTGCCGCGCTGGTCGGCGAACACCTGGATCTCGACGTGGCGCGGGCGCGTCACCGCGCGCTCGAGGTAGACGGTGCCGTCGCCGAACGCGGCCTCGGCCTCGCGCCGGGCGCCCTCGAACGCGGAGGCGAACCCGCCCGGGTCGGCGACCAGGCGCATGCCCTTGCCGCCCCCGCCGGCCGACGCCTTGATGAGGACCGGGAAGCCGATCGCGTGGGCGGCGCGCACCGCGCGGTCGAGCTCGGGGAAGCCGGCCCCGTCGGGGCCGCTGTCGCCCGGCACCACCGGCAGACCGGCGGCGGTGGCCGCGGCGCGCGCCCGGGTCTTGGAGCCCATGACGCGCATCGCGCCGGGCGGCGGCCCGATGAAGGTGATGCCGGCCTGGGCGCAGGCGGCCGCGAACTCCGGGTTCTCCGACAGGAAGCCGTAGCCGGGGTGGATCGCGTCGGCGCCGGATGCGCGGCAGGCGTCGAGGATGCGCTCGATGACCAGGTAGCTGCGGGACGCCTGGGCCGGTCCGATCGCGACCGCGCGGTCGGCCATGAGCACGTGGGCGGCGCGGCGGTCGACCTCGCTGAACACCGCCACGCTCTCGATGCCGAGCTCGCGCAGGGTGCGCATCACGCGGACCGCGATCTCGCCCCGGTTTGCCACGAGGACCCGGCGGATCGGCGGCGCGCTCGGCATGGCCGTGGACTCTACACGAGTGATACGATGGGCGACAGTCATCCATGGTCACCGCCGGTCCCACCGAACAGCGTCGCCTCCGCCGTCGAGCACGAACGTGAGCGCGGCGCGGCGCGGGGGGAGCGCGGCGTGATGCGGATGGAAGTGCTGGCCGAGGTGACCGACGGGGGCGCGACCGTCCACCTCCTGGCCCGGCTCGAGGCGGAGGCGGCGGCGAGCGGCGAGCGGCCGCCGGTCAACCTGGCCCTGGCCATCGATCGATCGTCGTCGATGCGCGGACCGCGCCTGGCCCAGGCGGTGCGGGCGGCGTCGCAGGTGGTGGACCGGCTCGACCCGCGCGATCGGCTGACCGTGATCGCGTTCGACGCCGGCGTGCGCGTGGTGTTCGGGCCCGAGCGAGTGACGCCGGAGGCCGCCGACAAGCTCCTGCGCGCGCTCGGCGAGCTCCAGACCGGGGTCGGCACCAACCTGGCCGCGGCGATCAAGTCCGGCGCCGAGCGGATCCGCGCCGGTTACGTGCGCGGCGCGCTGGCCCGGCTCGTCCTCTTGACCGACGGACAGCCGTCGGTCGGGGTCACCGACGGCGAGAAGCTGTGCGCGCTGGTCGAGGCCGAGTGGGAGACCGGCGTCACGGTGACCGCGATGGGGATCGGCGAGAGCTTCGAGGACGAGCTCCTGGCCGAGATGGCGCGGCGCGGGCGGGGCGGCTTCCATTATCTGGCCACCCCCGCCGACATCCCGGCCGCGTTCGGGCGCGAGCTGGCCGGGCTGTTCGCGATCGCCGCGACCCAGGCCGAGCTGAAGCTGGTGCCGCACGAGCACGTCACCGCCATCGATCTGCTGCACCGGCTGCCGTCGCGCGCGAGCGACGACGGGCTGGTCGTGGAGGTCGGCGAGGTGGCGGCCGGCGCGCCGCGCCAGGTGCTGTTCCGCCTGGTGCGCGATCCGACCAGCTCGTCGCGCCACCTGGTGACCGCGCGGCTGACCTACCGGACGCCGGACGGACGCCCCGGCGACGCGTCGATCGTCGGGGTCGAGCTGCCGCGCCTGCCGCTCGGCGAGGCCGCGCGCGCCGTCACGGTGGAGCGGTTTCGCCTGGCGGTGGCCGCGGCGGTCGATCAGGCGTGGGCCCGGCGCGCGGCCGGCGACCGCGACCGCGCGCTGGCCGGGCTGCGCGAGGTCGCGGCGCAGATCACCGCCGCGCGCGGCCAGAATGCGGCGCCGGCGGCGGAGCTGGATCCGCTGATCGCCGACCTCGACGCCGCGTCCGATGCGGTCCAGCGCAGCGCGGCCGAGCGGGAGAAGATCCGGCGCCGGCTGCGCGAGCGCAGCCAGGTCACGCTGCTCGGGCACTCGACGCTGGCGCGGTTGCCGGTCGGCCCGGGCACCGACGACGACTGACGACGGCCATCGGTCGACTCACTCGCGCGCCTCGGCGATGAGCTGGGCGCCGGTCGCGATGCCCCACACCCAGGCGCCGAGCACGAGCGGCACGCCGACCGCGATGATCGCGAGCGGCAGGCCGAGCAAGAAGAGCGAGAGCTGAGCCAGGCCGGTGCCGGTCCGGCCGCCGACCAGGCTGCCGACGCCGGGACACACCATGGCGTTGAGGAACATCGAGGCGACCGCCTGGCCCGGACCCACCCGGCGCGGTTCCCACGCCGGCCAGACCGGGGCGCGGCGGGAGAGCGCATGTGTTGCGCGCGCAGCCAGGAGCCGGTCGCCGAGCGCCTGGTCGTCGACCGACAGCGGCGCCGCCGGTCGGTCCGGCATCCGGTACTGGAGGTGGCCGTCGTCGTCGGAGGTGAGCTCGAGGACCCCCTGCGACACCAGGGCCTGCATGTGCTCCTCCGCCTCGCGAATCGAGACGCCGACGAGGAAGGCCAGGGACGACGGCGACAGATCGACCGACGAGGTGAACGCCAGGCGGAGGAATTCGCGCTCGAACTGCCGGAACTCCACCCTTGAAGAATGGCGTGGTTTTCTCATGCGTCAACGCGACACCATGTGGGCCCGGGTGGGCCCCCGCAGAGCCGGGGTGGCGATGCGCCGACGCGGCGCACGCAGCGGGCGCGCGCGGTCGACGATGGCCGGGAGAAGAACGAGGTCTGTGGTGGCGGGTGGGTGCCTTACCGCTCATGCGCCAAAGCAATGGCTTCGACGATGAAGCTGTCAGCGCGCCAGCCAAGTACGTTGCAATTGCCGGCCACCTCTACATAAGATCGATCGCGATTGCACGGGGCTACGCCGGGGTCGGGGTGGCCGCGTGCTCGGGGGAGCTGTGGCCACGACCAACATGCGAACAGCTAGCCGCTCGCCGGTCACGCTGAAGATCAAGTTCAAGAGCACGACGCTCGAGCAATTCATCGAGCGCTACTCGGTGGACATCAGCCACGGCGGCATCTTCATCCGCACGAAGGATCCGCTGCCCGTCGGGACCAACCTGCGGTTCGAGTTCCAGCTGAAGGACGCGTCTCCCCTCATCACCGGCGACGGGACGGTGGTGTGGACGCGCGACTTCGATCCGACGCGCTCCGGGGTCGCGCCCGGGATGGGGGTCCGCTTCGACCGCCTTCCGGCCGAGAGCCAGGAGGTGCTCGATCAGATCCTGGCCCACAAGACCGCGAAGATGGGCAAGGCGCCCGAGGCCGGCTTCCTCGACACGCCGACCAAGGTCGCGTTCGGCAACGTGCCGACCAAGGTGACGCCCAAGGAAGTGCTCGACGGGCTGGCCCAGGCCGAGGCGCGCCGGACGCTGCTCGGGATGTCGCCGGCGAGGAGCGAGGACACCACGCCGCTGCCGCGGCCTCTCCCGTTCCACAACGACCTGGACGAGTTCCCCGACGAGGCGTTCGAGGAGGCGACCAAGGTCGCGTCGCTCGACGCGCTGGCCAGACGATCCGCCGATCCGTCGGAGGAGCCGGGCGGCACGCCGTTCGGCAAGTCGCTCGAGGAGGACGTGACCGTCGAGCGGCAGCGGATGTCGTCGCGGCCGCCGCGCCCCGAAGAGATGGAGCGCGAGTCGCCGCGCGAGCGCGAGTCGGGGCGCCAGCGCGAGCTGCGCGAGAGCGAGTCGCTGCGCGAGCGCGAGGTCGCGGCCGGCTCGCCTGCCCCGGCGCCGGTGCCGGTGCCGATGTTCCACGGTCTGCCGGCCCGCTCGCCGTTCGCCCCGGCCAGCGACGCCAGGGAGCCTCTCGAGGCGCGCGGCGAGCGCCAGGCGGCCGACCAGCTCTCGGGCGACGGCTCGGATCCGTTCTCGCTTCCGCTGGACCGCGCACCTTCGGCAGCGCGAGTCAGCTCGCGGCCGCTGCACATCGTCGAGGATGCGCCGCCGCCGGTCGGGCACGACGACGAGGACGCCGACGACCACGCCGACGACGACGAGGAGGACGGCGAGGGCCCGACCGACGCCGAGATCGCGCCGTCGGTCGATCAGTCGCCGGCAGTGATGGATCCGTCCGCGCTCGCTCGCGACGGAGAGCGGGACGGCTCGAGCACGCCGTGGATCGCGGCGGCCGCGGTGCTGCTGTTGATCGGCGGGGTGGGCGGCTTCTGGCTGCTGCGCGGGCGCAAGGACGACGGCGGGGCAGCCGCGGTGAGGCCTCCGGTGGCGGCCGCGGTCCAGAAGACGGCGCAGCCGCCTGCGAGCGCCACCGCCGACGGAGCGGGCGCGGCTGCGGCCGCGAGCCCTGGAGCTGGTGTCGGCGCGGCGACCGCGGGCAACCTCGAGGTGACGGTCGCGGCCACCCCGGAGGGCGCGATCGCCGAGCTGGCCGACGGCTCGCAGTCGGGGCCGACGCCGCTGCCGTTCCGCGGGCTGACCGCGGGGCAGAGCTACCGGGTCAAGGTGAGCAAGGCGGGCTTCGCGGTCGCCGAGCTGACCGTCAAGCCCGAGGCTGGCGATCCGCCGGCGATCGAGCTGGTGGCCAAGCCGTCGGTGCTGCGGGTGACCAGCGACCCGGCCGGCGCTCAGGTCTACCTCAATGGACGCCGTCAGAAATCGCTTACACCGGCGGACGTCGAGATCCCGCCGCGCACCGCGGCGCGGAAGCGGGTGACGCTGTCGCTGCACAAGGCCGGCTACACCACCGCCGAGCAGCTGGTCCCGCTCGACAGCCTGGTCGACCAAGGCGACGCGATGGTGCAGGAGGTGGCGCTGGTACTGGCCCGGCGTCCGGTGCAGAAGCCGGTGACCCCGGCCGACGGCGAGGCAGAGGGCGAAGCCGGTGACCAGGCGACAGACGGCGAGGAAGGGACCGGCTCGGACAGCGGCGCGACCGGCGACCAGACCGACGACAAGTCCGGTGACCGACCGGCCGGCACCGGCCAGGGCGCCGGTGGCACCACCGAGGGAGCCGGCGCCGGCAGCAAGCCCAAGGAATCGTCGGACGACGCCGGCAAGGGCCAGACGCCGTCGCTCACCGACCGCGACCAGGCCGATCCGATCCCCGACTGGATGAAGCCGAAGTGAACCGCGGCGGATCGCCGACCCGGCGGTCCGCGGCGTGAACCATGCGCGCGGCGCTCGCGGCGGCCGTCGTTTGCGCCGCGGTCGGGTGCGGGCGCTGCGGCAGCGACCAGCCCGGCGGCGAGGCGCGCGGCCCTGACGATCGCGGTGGCGCGGGCGCGCGAGCGCCGGCGCCGGACTCTCGCCGCGTCATCGACTTTCACACGCACATCGATCCATCGACGATCGCGGACGCGGTCGCCCTGTTCGACCGGCACGGCATCGCGGTCGCCGTGAACCTGTCCGGCGGCGCGCCGGGCGCCGGGCTCGAGCAGCAGCTGGCGGCCGCGGCCCGCTTTCCCGGCCGCGTCGTCGTCTTCACCACGCCGCGCTGGTCGCTCGCCCGCACCGGCCCCGGCTACGGCGCGCGCATGGCCGACGACCTCGAGGCCGCGCACCGGCTGGGCGCGCGCGGCCTCAAGATCACCAAGGGGCTCGGCCTGGCCTACACCGACGCGACCGGCGCGCTCATCGCGGTCGACTCACCGGAGCTGGATCCGCTGTTCGAGCGGGCCGGCCAGCTCGGCATGCCGGTCGCCATCCACACCGGCGACCCGATCGCGTTCTGGCGGCCGGTCGACCGCGACAACGAGCGATACGCCGAGCTGTCCGCTCACCCCCGCTGGGCGCTATACGGCCGCCCGGTGCCTTCGTGGGACGAGCTGCAGGCGGCGCTCGAGCGGCGGATCGCGCGCCACCCGCGCACCGCGTTCGTCTCCGTCCACTTCGGCAACGCGCCCGAGCACCCCGAGCGGGTCGGCGCCCTGCTCGACCGCTACCCGAACCTGTTCATCGACACCGCCGCGCGCATCCCGGAGATCGGGCGTCATCCGCCGTCGGAGCTGCGCGCGCTGTTCCTGCGCCACCCGGACCGGATCCTTTTCGGCACCGACCTCGGCATCGGCCCCGGGCACCTCGTGCTCGGCTCGTCGGGCCCGGAGCCGCCCACCGACGCGGATGTGGAGCGTTTCTTCGGCGCAACCTGGCGCTACTTCGAGACTGCGGACCGTGATTTCCCGCACCCGACCCCGATCCAGGGGGCGTGGACGGTGAGCGGCCTGGACCTGCCCGATGCGTCTCTCGACGCCCTTTACCGCCAGAACGCCGCGCACCTGCTCCAGATCCGGTTGCCTTGACGCGTGTCCGGACCGCGACCATCATGCGCTCATGCGCCGTTCCATCCGTGCCATCCCACTCCTGGCCAGTACGCCGACGCTGATCGCCGCTCTGGCCCTGGCCGTCGCGCCGGGCTGCAAGAAGAAGGAAAAGGCCGCCGAGCAGACCGCCGAGCCCGAGTCGGGCTCGACTGGCGTCATCGGCACCAAGAAGCCGGGCGGCCGCTTCCGCAACGACGGGCTGAGCGCCCGCCTCGGTCTCGAGCCGGTCACGGTCGCCGAGGTCGGGCCGCTGACGCCGCAGCTGACCGGCGCGCAGCCGCTCGGCCAGCCCACCCAGACCGCCGGCGGCCGACGCGTCACCGCGATGCAGTGCATGGACGGCACCGACGTCGACAAGATCAAGGCCGAGCTGGAGGCCCAGCTGAACAAGCTCGGCTTCGCGCCCATCCGGTCGAGCCCGCGCGGCAAGCGCGACCTGGTGACGCTCAGCGCCGACAAGCCGCCGTTCCGCTTCTCGGCCACGGTGCGCACCGGGCCGTATCCGGACTGCCCGGCCGACCAGAAGAAGGTCAAGGTGCTCATGTCCTGGTTCAAGCGCTCGCCGCGGCCGAAACCGCCGGTGGGCGCGGCGCCGGGCGCGACCCCGACGCCGGGTGGGACCGCTCCGCAGGGAGCCGCGGCTCCCCAGGGCGGCGCCCCGAAGACCGCGCCGGCCGCGCCGACCGCCCCCGCACCGTCGGGCTCGGCCAGCGGCGCGGCGCAGTGACGTCGCTCAGCCCGGGCTGACCGCGGCGCGGAGCGCGGCCAGCCCGCGCTCCACATCGGCCGCCGGTGGCAAGAGCGACACGACCGCGTGCGCGCCGCGGTCGAAATCGAAGAAGTAGCCCGGCTGGACCAGCACCCCCTCGCGCCCGGCCAGCCGCAGACAGAGCGCCTCCTCGTCCGCGTCGCGGTCGAGCTCGATGACCGCCGACCACCCGCCGTCGGCAGGGAGCAGGCGCGCGGCCGACCCGCCGGCCAGCGCGCGGGCCGCGGCGGCGCGGCTGGCGTCGACCCGGCCGGCGATGGCCCGGCGGATGTCGCCGCCGATCGCGAGCAGGCGCGGCAGGGCACGCATGACCGGCCCCGAGGCCGACAGGTACGCGTCGGCGATGTGGTCGAGGCGCGCGACCGCCTCGTCGCGCGCCGCCGCCGGCCCTGCCACCGCCAGCCAGCCCAGCTTGTAGTGGGGCAGCCCGCAGCTCTTCGACAGCCCGCCCATCGCGAAGCGCAGCCCGCCGCCGGCGGCGAGCGCGCTCGGGACCGCTCGATCGCCGGCCGGGTACTCGGCGAACACCTCGTCGGCGATGAGGGCGATCCCGCGCGCCTCGCACAGCGCCGACAGCTCGGCCAGCGCCGCGGCGGAGGCGACCGACCCGGTCGGGTTGTTGGGCGAGACCACCACCACCGCGCGGGTGCGCGGGCCGAGCTCCACCTCGACCCGGTCGGGATCCAGCGCGAAGCCGGGCGAGGGCCCGAGCGCGTAGCCATCGGCGTCGACCCCCTCGAGCCGGCACAGGTGCTCGAAGAGGGGATAGCTGGGCCGCGGCACCAGCACCTGGTCGCCGGGCGCGCACAGCAGCTTGAACAGGAACCCGTACGCCTCGCTGGTGCTGGCGGTCAAAAAGACGTGGTCGGGATCGACCGCCGCCCGCGGGGCCAGAAAATCGGCCACCGCGCGTCGCGCCGAGGGCAGCCCGCGCGCCGCCGGCTCGTACGGCGCGCCCGCTCCGGCGGCCAGGGCCGCGCCGAGCTCCGCCTCCGGGTAGGCCAGGCCGACCGCGGTCGGGTTGCTGGCGGTCAGATCGAGCAGCGCCCTGCCCTCGCCGCGCAGCCGGTCGATGAGCGCGCTCAGGCGGTTCGGGCTGAGATCGGCCGGGGTGCGCGGCGAGAAGCGCGCGCTCATCCAGCGCGCGCCGCGGCCGGCCGGTCCGCGCCGCCGACCAGGTAGCGGACCGCGTGGCCGAGCCCGTCCAGGGTCAGCGTCCACATCGGGAACACCGTCGAGATCGTCTCGGCAGTCGACCGCGGCCAGAACCGCTCCGGCTCCGGGTTGAGCCATGCGGCCCGGCGATACCAGTCGACCAGCCGGCGCAGGGACGCGATCCCCGGGCTGCGGTTGTCGCGGTGGTAGTAGATCGAGCCGCCGGCCGACAGCAGCTCGGCCGGGTGCATGAGCGCGTCGCCGACCACGACCAGCCGCTCCTCGCGCGAGCTCTCGCCGATGAGGTCGGCCACCGGCAGCGGCCGGCGGAACTCGGCGTCCTCGTAGACCTCGTCGTAGACGCAGTTGTGGAAGTAGAACGAGCGGAAGCGGGCGAAGCGGCCCACCCGCGACGCGGCGGTGAACAGCCGCTCGACCAGGCGCGCGTGCGGGTCCATCGATCCGCCCACGTCCATGAGCAGGATCAGCTTCATCCGGTTGCGCTTGGGCGGGTGGAAGACGAGCTCCAGCTCGCCGGCGTTGCGCGCGGTGGCCGCGATCGTCTCGTCCAGATCGAGCTCCTCGGGCGCGCCCTCGCGGCCGAGCTGGCGCAGCCGGCGCAGGGCCAGGTCGACCTGGCGGACGTCGAGGATCGCGTCGCGCCGGTACTCGCGGAAGCGGCGCTCGGCGGCCAGCTGCATGGCCGAGCGGCCGCCGCCCCCGCCGCCGACCCGCATGCCGGTCGGGTGAGCGCCGCCGCTGCCGAACGGCGAGGTCCCGCCGGTGCCGATCCAGCGGTTGCCGCCGTCGTGGCGCTCCTTCTGCTCGCGCAGCCGCTCCTCGAAGCGCCGGCGCAGCTCGTCGAGGTCGAGCCGCTCGAGCATGCGCCGCTCCGACTCGGACAGGCCCTCGAGCGCGCGCGGGTCGGACAGCCAGTCGAGCAGCTCGCCGGTGATGAGCGCGGCCTCGAACTTGACCCCGCGGAAGTGGGCGAGGAACGCCACGTCGAACGCGTCGAGCTGGCCGACCTCCTTGACGCATATCGCCCGTGCGACCCGGTAGAAGCCGTCCAGGCTGGAGTCGTGCAGCCCGAGCTCGAGCGCCTCCATGAGCGTCAGCCACTCGTGGGCCGAGGCCGCCACTCCCTGGCGGCGCAGCTCGAACAGGAAGTCGATCAGCACCGGGCGCCCGACTTCAGGCCAGCCCGCGCTTCTGCGCGACCTGGACGTCCTGCTCGTTCTTGAGCAGCGTGCCGAGGAACGGGATGCCGCCGCCGATCCGGTTGAGATCGACCCCGGCCCGCCGCAGCGCGCACACCCAGTCGATGAGCTCGCTGGTCGACGGCCGCTTGCGCAGCTTGGGCAGCTCGCGCAGGCCGTAGAACATCTCCAGGCACTGGTCGAGCGCGCGCGCCTCCACGTCCGGGTGGTGGACCCGCACGATGCGCGCCATCAGCTCGCGGTCGGGGAACTCGATGTAGTGGAAGATGCACCGGCGCAGGAACGCGTCGGGCAGCTCCTTCTCGTTGTTGCTGGTGATGATGACGAACGGGCGCTGGACCGCGGCGATCTCGTCGCCGGTCTCGTCGATGCGGAAGCGCATCGCGTCCAGCTCGAGCAGGAGGTCGTTGGGAAACTCGATGTCGGCCTTGTCGATCTCGTCGATGAGCAGCACCACCCGCGAGGTGGCGGACAGCGCGCGGCCGAGCGGGCCGAGCTTGATGTAGCGGCGGATGTCGCGCACGTCGCCGTCGCCGAACCGGCTGTCGTGCAGGCGCGCCACCGTGTCGTAGACGTAGAGCCCCTCCATCGCCTTGCTGGTCGACTTCACGTGCCAGCGGATGAGCTCGAGGCCGAGCGATTCGGCCAGGTTCTCGGCCAGGACGGTCTTGCCGGTGCCCGGCTCGCCCCGGACCAGGAGCGGCCGCTCCAGCGCCAGCGCCACGTTCACGGCCTGGCGCAGCTCGTCGGAGGCGATGTAGCGGCTGGTGCCCAGGAACTGATCGAATCCGTCCATCCCGGCGAGGATATCAGAGTCGCGGCGCGGCGCCCTTCGGGCTCGGTCGGCCAGAAGACGGCTAGAAGGCGTAGCTCACGCCGAGGCTGAGCAGCACATAGCCCTGCGTGTAGGTCCCACCGTTGAACGGGCTCTCGACCTGGTTGTTGGCCCCGGCCAGCGGCTGCACCGGATCCGGCGACTCGCGGTCGACCTGCGGCGTCTGCGCGTCGGGCGAGGCGCAGCCGAGCTCGTCGAGGCTGGTGTTGCACTCCGGGACCGTGCGCTCCTGCTCCAGCACCACGCCGCCGCCCAGCTCGAAGCGGAGCCGGTCGACCGACAGGGCCAGGCCGCCGCCGAGGGTGGTGCGCGCCATCCCGTCGATGTCGAGCCGGGTCCACGACAGCGGGGCCGCCGCGGTGTCGTAGGCGGCGCCGCCGCGCGCCTCGAGCCGCTTGCCGTCGAGGTCGAACCCGTACGATCCGCCCAGGCGGAACGAGAAGGTGTCCTTGAAGCCGTGGCGGATGAGCGCCGGCTGCAGGCGCAGCCCGGTCAGCCCCGACTTTCCGTCGACGATCACCTCGATGTCCGAGGCGCTCGACCAGTCCTCCCACTGCACGTCGAATTCGAGGTCGCCGCGCTCGCCGCCGGACGGGTCGCGCATCACGTAGCGAGCCCCGAACGAGGCGCTCTGCGGCAGCTTGAGGTTGATGCAGCTGGTGAGCGCCGCCGCGGTGCCGTCACCGTCGCCGCACAGCGGCGTGTCGGTCTCCGGGGCGATGAAGTCCTGCATGCCAGCCAGGCCGAGCCCGTTGCCGAGCACCGCCTGACCATCGCCCTTGAAGTCGAGCGACTTGGCGGTCTGGTAGGCCGCCCCGATCTCGAACATCGGCGCCGGCCGGTAGAGCAGCCCCGCGCCGGCGGCCGGGATGAAGTTGTCGGCCACGTCGACGATGAACACGCCGTCGCGGTGGACGTCCTCGCTGTAGTTGCGCAGGCCCCACAGGTGCTGCTTGCCCTTGGAGCCGGCGAAGCCCCACGACACCCGCACGCCGACGTCGAGCTGCGGCACGATGCGGTAGGCCGCGGCCAGGGTCGGGAACGCGGCCGACACGTCCTGCTCGATGATGTCGTAGCGCTGGGGCGGCGGCGGCGTGCTGGGATCCTCGAACTGGTACGACTCCTCGATCTTGCGCTCCGGGTAGCCGTGGTCGGCGATGAGGCCGATCCCGAACACCAGCGGCGTGGCGCCGCCCAGGTCGGTTGCCACGCCGAAGAGCGGGATGCCCTGGAAGCGGCCGAACCCGACCGCCGGGGTCGACTCGTTCTTCACCTCCGGGTACGGATCGCCGGTCCAGTCCTCTGCCTCGGTGCCTGGCTCCGGCTCGTCATAGGTGCCGGTGCGCTGGAACTTCTGGTTGAAGGCGATGAAGTTCATGCCCAGGTGGACCGAGGTGCCCTTCTGCTTGGCCAGCCCGGCCGGGTTGTAGTAGAGGGCCGACGGATCGTCCGCCTTGGCCACGAACGCGCCGGCGCGCGGCTGGGCCTGGCTGCCGTAGCCGGGCACGAACAGGCCGCCCGCGCGCGCGCCGCTCGCGGCCACCGCCAGGGCCAGAAATCCGGCCGCGGCGGCCATCCCTCGGGTACGTCTCGTCATGATCATTCACTCCTGGTTACGTCTCGCCCGGCGGCGCGCCGGCGCCGCGTCGCGTCCAGATGAGTCCAGAGGAGCGTCACCGCCACCGGCGTGACCCCGCTGATGCGCGAGGCCTGGCCGAGCGAGCGCGGCCGCACCGCCGACAGCTTCTCGATCGCCTCGTTCGACAGCCCGCGGATGGCGGCGTAATCGAGGTCCGCCGGCAGCGCGACCTCGTCGAACCGGCCCAGCCGGCGCGCGTCGCTCTCCTGGCGGGCCAGGTAGCCCTGGTACTTCACCTCGGTCTCGAGGCGCTCGGCCACGTCGGCGCCGACCGCGGGGAGATCGAGCCCGGCCTTGCCCGCCACCAGGGCCACCTCGGTCCAGCCGAGCTCCGGCCGGCGCAGGAGGTCGGCCAGGGTCACCCGCCGGTCCTGGATCGGGCTCGAGCCGAGCGCCTGCAGCTGCTGGTTGGCCGCGTCCGACGGCGCCAGCGACAGGCGCTCGATCCGCTCGCGCGCCGACGCGAGATCGGCGCGGAACCCCTCGTACGCGCGCCAGCGCTCGTCGTCGACCAGGCCGAGCCGGCGCCCGATCGGCAGCAGCCGGCAGGCGGCGTTGTCCTCGCGCAGGAGCAGGCGGTACTCGGCGCGCGAGGTGAACATGCGGTACGGCTCGCGGGTGCCCTTGGTGACCAGGTCGTCGACCAGCACGCCGGCGTAGGCCTGATCGCGGCGCAGGATCAGCTCGCCGGGGCCCTGGACCGCGCCGCCGGCCGCGCCGGCGCCGAGGCCGAGCGCGAGCGCGGCGTTGATTCCGGCCAGCATCCCCTGGGCGGCCGCCTCCTCGTAGCCGGAGCTGCCGTTCACCTGGCCGGCGTGGTAGAGGCCGCGCACCCGGCGAGTCTCGAGGGTGGGCAGGAGCTCGGTCGGATCGATGAAGTCGTACTCGACGGCGTAGCCCGGCCGGGTCATCTCGGCCCGCTCGAGCCCCGGGATCGACCGGATGAGCGCGAGCTGGACATCGTACGGCAGGGACGTGGAGATGCCGTTCGGGTAGACCTCGGTGGTGTCGAGCCCCTCCGGCTCGAGGAAGATCTGGTGGCGCGGCTTGTCGGCGAAGCGCACCACCTTGTCCTCGATGCTCGGGCAGTAGCGCGGGCCGGTGCCGGCGATCGCGCCCTGGTAGAGCGGCGAGCGGTCCAGGTTGGCGCGGACGATGTCGTGGGTCGCGTCGGTGGTGGCCGTCATCCAGCACACCCGCTGCGGCAGCGGCGGCCGCTCGCCGGGCGGGGCCAGCACGCGGAAGCGAGGGGCCGGCTCGTCGCCCGGCTGCACCTCGAGGCCGGAGACGTCGATGGTCCTGCCGTCGAGCCGGCACGGCGTGCCGGTCTTGAGCCGCGCCAGCGGGAAGCCGAGCCGGGCCAGCGAGTCGGACAGGCCGAGCGCGGGCGGCTCGCCGGCGCGGCCGCCGCCGGCGCGGGTGTCGCCGACGTAGATCGTCCCGCGCATGAAGGTGCCGGCGGTGAGGATGACGGCGCGGGCGCGGAACGCGACGCCCATCTTCGTCGCGACCCCGCGCGCGCGGCCGTCCTCGGCGAGGATCTCGCTGACCTCGGCCTGGCGCAGGTCGAGGCGCGGCTCCTCCTCCAGCACCTGTCGCATCGCCTCGCGGTAGCGGCGCTTGTCGGCCTGGGCGCGGGTCGACCGCACCGCGGGCCCCTTGGAGCGGTTGAGCCGGCGAAACTGGATGCCGGTGCGATCGATGACCCGCGCCATCTCGCCGCCGAGCGCGTCGATCTCCTTGACCAGGTGTCCCTTGGCGACCCCGCCGATGGCCGGGTTGCACGACATCTGCGCCACCGTGTCGAGGCTCCCGGTCAGGACCAGCGTGCGCGCGCCGAGCCGGGCCGCCGCCAGACCGGCCTCGCAGCCGGCGTGACCGGCGCCGATCACGATGACGTCGTACGGCTCGGGATAGACGAACACGTTCTACTCGGCGGCGCCGCCGCGGCCCGTCCTGTCGCACTTTTCCGAGCCCGGTGGATACTTGGGAGCGAACCCGTACACGTTGAGCGTGACGTGGAGCAGGAGCTCGCCCGGGTGGACGTTGTCCGGCATGCGGCCGGTCTCCCAGTGGATGCCCTGCACCTTCACCGAGCCGCACGGGTCGTGCTTGCCCTCGAGCGCCGAGACCTCTCGCTTCCAGCTGTCCAGGGTCGGCAGGTCGCACTGCCCGGGCGTGCCGCACTGGAAGTCGAAGGTGTGGAACCACCAGGTGGCGTCCTCGGCGCCGCCCTGCTCGGCGATCGCGACCGCCGCGCTCAGGCCCTCCTCGCCGCGCGCGCGCAGGCTGACCGCGTGCATCCCCGGCTTGAGGTCGATGTAGAAGCAGGCGTCCGAGGAATCCCCGGTCTTGTAGAGGACCATGCCGTCGACCAGCGCCCAGAGCGGGTCGCGCGACGGGCCCAGGTGGACCTCGAAGCGCTTGTAACCAGCCGCGGGCGCGCCGGCGCCGTCGTCCCCCTCCCGGCAGCGGCAGGCCTCTCCCGTGCAAAGCGGTCCGACCAGCACCGCCTCCGTGCGCGCGGGGGGCAGGGCTTCCATGCTGCCCTGCCTGGGTGAGCCCGAGGCCGGTTCGGCGCCGGCTCCGCTGGCCGGTCCGCTGGCCGCGCCGCTTCCCCCGCCGCTGCTCCCTCCGCAACTCAGGCAAAGCACGGCCAGGAGGAGACGATGAGGAGCGCGCATGGCGCGCGAGTATATCCTCGTGGCAACCGGATCCGATCCGGGCGGGTCAGAACGATGCGTTGCGGCCGGAGGCTTGACCGGCGGACGCCGTGGAGACTATAGAGGAATGCCGTTTTTCGGCGGATCTGGGATGAGATGAGACGCGCAATCTTCGTCGCTGTTCTGGCTCTGTCGACCGGGTTCGTCGCCGCGTGCGGCGGCAGCAAGGCCGGCAAGGTCGACTACTCGGTCTCCGCGCAGCAGAACTACGAGCGCGGCCTGAAGAAGATGGAGCGGGAGGACTGGGTCGCCGCGGCCAAGTACTTCTCCTTCATCAAGGCACGCTTCCCGTACTCCAAGTACGCCGTGCTGGCCGAGCTGCGCCTGGCCGACGCGGAGTTCGGCGCCGAGCACTACCTGCAGGCGGTCGACCTCTTCAAGTCGTTCATCAAGTTCCATCCCAGCCACGAGATGGTGCGCAACGGCTACGCGTCGTTCCGGATCGCCGGCGCGTACTACGAGATGCTCCCCGGCGACATGTGGCTCCTGCCGCCCTCCTTCGAGAAGGATCAGAGCGCCACATCGGATGCCCACCGGGAGCTGGTCGAGTTCCTGAGGAAGTACCCCGGCTCGCCGCAGATGGCCAAGGTGCGCGTCATGCTGACTCGCATCAACAAGCGGCTGGCCGCGCACGAGCTGTACGTGGCGCGGTTCTACTGGGATCGCGAGAGGCCGATGGGGACCGTGCTCCGCCTGCGCCGGTTGCTCGACAAGCACGGGGGCGTCGGCTACGACGGCCCGGCGCTCTACCTGCTCGGCAAGGCATACCTCGAGGTCGACGAGCCGGCCCGCGCCCGCAAGGCGTGGGAGCGCCTGGTCAAGGAGCATCCGGACGACGACCACGCGGACGAGGTCCGCGACGAGCTGAAGAAGCTCCCCGGGTAGGCGTCGGCCAGGCAGGCCCGAGCGAGGCCCGAGCGGGGTAAGATACCGGCCATGGACGACCGGCTCCGCCAGCTCATCGCGCTAGGCCGCGATCACTACAGCGCGGGCGAGTACGACAAGGCCGAGCAGTACCTGTCCCAGGTGGTGAAGGAGAACCGCGGCTTCGCGGACATCTTCAACATGCTGGGCGTCATCTTCCATGATCAGGGCCGGTTCGCCGAGGCGGAGGAGGCGTTCGAGAACGCCCTGCGCATCAACCCGGGCTACACCGAGGCCGCGCTCAACCTGTCGGTCACGTACAACGACCGCGGCAAGTACCACAAGGCGCGCGAGGTTTACGCCGGCGCGATGAGCCACTCGCACCAGCAGCCGAGCAGCATGGACCCGTTCGCGCTGGGCAAGATCGCGAACATGCATGCCGACCTCGGCGTGGCCTACGCCGACCTGGGCCGGCACCAGGATGCGGTGCGCGAGCTCCAGCGGGCGCTCGAGCTGTGCCCGACCTTCATCGACATCCGCACCCGTCTCGGCAACGTCTACCGCGACATGGGCGACGGGGAGGCGGCGCTGGTCCAGTACACCCAGGTGAAGGGGGCCAAGCCGGACTACCTGCCGGCCCGCCTGGCCCTGGGCGTGACGCTGTACTCGCTCGGCCGGCGCGACGACGCGATCGCCGAGTGGGAGGGGATCCTCGAGCGCCAGCCGGACGACCGCCGCGCCCAGGCCTACCTGCGCATGGTGCGCGGCACCAAGCAGACCGCGGCCGCCGCGGCCGACGGCGACTCGCCGTTCACGCGCGGCGAGGACTGAGCGCGCCGCCCCGCAAGGGACGACGGCTGGTAGCGGCCGTAAGCGGCCGGCCGCGATCGATCAGAGGACGCGGACCTTGCTGAGCTCGAGCGAGGTCGGGTTCTCGGTGTCGAGGACAAAGGCGGTGAGCTCGCCCTCGACGTCGACCTGGCAGCTCGACTTTCCGGCGCAAGCGCGCTGGATGGCGGCGAAGCCGGTGTCGTCGAGGACCAGGTGCGGCATCCAGCCGTACACGATCGCCTTGTCGCGCCCGCCGCGGTCGAACGGCAGCACGTTGCACGCGTCGCGCGACCGGCACAGCGGCTCGAGCACGCGCACGCGCCAGCGATAGCGCCGGCCCATCCACGCGGTGCGGATCTTCTGGTAGGAGGTCGCGGCGGCGGCGCGGTCGCGGCCGCGCTCGACCTCGGACAGGGCGCGCGCCAGATCGTACTGGCTGCGCGAGTCGAGGGTGGCGGGGCCGGAGCTGGCCGCGGCGGCGGCGGGCGCGCGCCCCGGCGACGGCGCATCTTTCGCGTCGGAGCGGTCGCAGCCGGCCGACAGGGCCAGCGCGGCCAGGAGCGCGGCGCCGGCCGCGCGGGCGAGGCGCGCGCCGCGGCGGGCTGTCGCGGGCGAGAGCGCCGCGCCGGTCGGCGGCGAGGTCGTGGTCGTGGTGGCGGTCATGGTCCTGTTCGGGGTCGGGGTCATGTCGTCCTCGTCAGTCTCGCGGTTCGGGTTCGCGTGGTGTGGAGACGGGTCATCGCCGCGCGTGAGCGGTGGCCAGGTCGCGCTCCAGCTCCGCCACCAGGACCGGATCCGCGTCCGGCTCGATGGCGCGCGCGCGGGCCAGCTCCGCGCCGGCGGCGCGGCGGTCACCGGCGGCGAGCTCGACGACCGCGCGGTGGAGGTGCAGGTCGGCGCTCGGCGTGTCGAGCCGGAGCGCGCGGGTCATCGCCTCGCGCGCCTCGCCCACCCGGCCGAGCCGGGCCAGGGCCAGCGCCTGGGCGTCGATCGCGAAGATGCTGGGCCGCTGGCCGACCGCCTGGGCGGCCAGGGCGAGCGCGCGATCCGGCGACTCGCGGTGGCGGGCCAGGTAGAGGGCGAGCGGCATCGGATCGTGCGAGGCCAGCTTCTCGGCCTCGGCGACGCGGGCGGCCGCCTCGGGCATCCGACCGGCCTGGTCGAGCAGGTCGGCCAGGGCGAGCAGGAGCTCGGCGGTCGGCCGCCGCGCCACCACCTGACCGAGCTCGGCGATGGCGTCGTCGCGCTGATCGAGGTGGCCGTGGACCCGGGCGCGAAGCGCGCGGGCCGGCAGATAGCCGGGCACCAGGGCGAGCGCGCGCTCCGCCGCGTTGCCGGCCGCGCGATACTTGCCGCGCCGGCGCAGCATGTCGCCGATCTCGACGTAGACCCACGCGGACGGCTCGCGCGCGTCGGGCCCGGCCGCCTCGAGGGCGGCCTCCATGAGCTGGAGCGCGCCGTCCACGTCGCCGTGGAGCCAGCGGATGTAGGCGCCGCGGCTGTACGAGCGCAGGTCGGGCAGGAGGTCGATCGCCTGCTGGTAGGCGTCGGTGGCCGGGCCGTAGTCGCCCAGCTCGAGCAGCGCGTCGCCCAGGAGCAGAAAGCCGATCGATCGCTCCGGCGCCGCCGCGATGAGCGCGCGCGCCGCGTCGCGCGCCTCGGCGAAGCGGTGCTGCGAATGCTGGCGCAAGATGGAGGCGATCCGCACGTCCGGATCGCGGGGGTCGCGCGCCTCGGCCGCGATGATCGCGTCCTCGGCGTAGGCGGCGAGAGTGGAATCGGCGGTCTCGCGCTCGCGCTGGAGGAAGGCCTGGGCCAGGCGGGCGTAGTCGCCCGCCTGACCCGGCGCCGAGCGGAGCGCCTGCTGCGCGCGCTGGATCTCGAGCTCGCCGGCTCCCTGTCCGGGCTTGTAGCCGAGCGCGAACTCGGCCGACGGGAGGCCTCGGGTCGGGTCCGCCGCGGCGGCGGACGACTCGCTGGCGCTCCGGTGGGAGCAGGCCGCCAGCGACGACGCGGTCAGGATGGAGAGGGCGAGGATCGAGCAGCGCATGGTCAGGCTCCCTGTTCGCTGACTAGAGGGGGTTGCCGGAGAACGGCGAGGCCAGGAACGGGAAGGTCAGGGTGAACGGCAGGTCGTTCGCGTTCACGCCGTCGCTGATCGCGCCGCCGTTGTTGCAGAGCACGGTCGCCTCGATGTCGAACACGTCGTCCTCGAGCCAGCGGCCGTTGGGGAAGGACGAGTTCTCGAACGTCTGGCCGGCGCTGACGTCGATGCGCTGGAGGTCGGCCGGCGTGGTGCCGTTGGCGGCGAGCAGGCCGACCAGGTCGGTGCGTCCGCCGTCCGGGGTGGCCGCGCAGTTGGCGCCGAGCACCGCGGTCAGGAGCCCCGGCAGCTCCGGGAACAGGATGTACGAGCCGAAGTTCGCCACGTCCTGCTGCGGGCGCGAGCGGTTGTACTTGTCCTTGTCCTTGAGCGGGATGAGGACCTCGTTGACCAGCGGCCAGCCGAGCCGCGAGACCTGCACCCAGCCGCCCACGTTGCGCTCGGGGGTGTCGCGGTGGAGGAGCCGGGTGCGCTGGCGGCTGGCGGTCGCGTGCACGCCGAGCACCTTCTGCTTGGCCGGGGCGCTGGCGCCGGGGCGCGCGCCACCGTAGGCGAGCTTGGCGATCGGCATCTCGGTCACCAGCGACATCACGTTGACGCCGTTGGTGGTGGGCGCCCCGCCCACGCCGAGCAGGTCGAACACGTGCAGATCGACGAAGAACGGCTCGTCGCGCGGGCCGGCGAAGAAGCGGCTGCCGCCGGCGCTGGCGATCGCGCTCAGCGCCACGCCCTCGTAGGAGCCGCCCGGGAAGCTGCGGTCACCCACGTACCAGGGCGCGACCGGCACGTCGGCGGCCAGCGCGTCCTCGCGACCGGTCTTCTTGTCGATGAGGATGACGTCGTAGACCTGGCGGACGTTGAGGTTGGGGTCGTCGAGCGACGCGACCGCGCCGGTGTTGTAGAGGAAGGTGTCGCCGTTCTGCACGCTGGTCTTGAACAGGTAGCGGATCACCAGGTCGTCCCTGGCGTCGCCGTCGTTGTCGATGTGCAGGTCGTAGGCGACGTTGTCCGAGAACTTGTAGAAGTTCGGGCCGGACGACGGGATGAGCAGGGGGACGTAGTTCGCCACGATGACCAGCTTGTCCGGGTTCTCGGGGCTGATGAACGTGTAGACGTCGGTGTTGTCGGCGAACTGGTCCTCGCCGATCGCGGGCGCCTCGCGGTGGCTCGAGGCGCTCGCGGTGGCTGGCTGGAACGCGTTCAGGGTGAAGCCGCCGGCGATCGCGAGCACAGCGGCGTGGGTCTTTCGGATCGTCTTCATGATGACGTTGGTCTCCAGTGCTTTCTCTGAGTCTTCGTTCAGGGGAGTCTAGGGATCACTCGGCGCGGTAGATGGCTCCGCCCTCGGAGTCCACCACCGCGAACACACCGGCGCCGCGCGCCGTGCGAATGCCGGCCGGGTCCTTCATGGCCGACTCGACGATGGTCTGCTCGCCGCTGTCGATGTTGACGGTGATGAGCTGGCCGGCGCCGTCCTCGGTGTGGTTGGGGATGACGGCGGTGCCGCCGCCTGCGACCAGCGAGACGCCGGCCGGCTGGGACAGCCCGAGCCCGGACACGACCTCGGTCGCCTCGCCCTGGCTGTCGATGGCCCACAGCGCGCCGCCCAGGGCGCGCGACGGGCGGTTGTCCATGACCCAGGCGACCGAGTCGGCGTCCACGTAGACGCCGCCGGGCGACTCGAGCGGTGCGCCGGCCAGCACCACGCTGGCGGTTCCGCCCGCGGTCGGCAGGGTGAAGAGCGCCGGCTGGTTGTCGGTGGTGAAGCCGGACACGTAGAGGGTCTCCTCGTCGGGGCCGAGCGCCAGCCCGGCCGCCTCGGCGATGCCGCCGGCTGGCAACGCCGCCAGCGCCCCGCCGCCGGTGCCGATCGTGTAGAGCACGCTCTGGCTGGACGGCTCGGCGTCGTCGCCGAGCTCGCCGGCGCGCACGCCCAGGTCGGACACGAACAGGGTCGAGCCGTCGGCCGACATGAGGAGGCCGGCCGGGTTCTCCAGCGGAGCGCCAGAGGTCAGCACCGTCACCTCGCCGCCGGCGGCCGGCACCGAGAAGATCCCGGGGCGCGGCGACGCCTCATCGGTGAACGCGGAGAAGTAGAAGGTCGCGCCGTCCGGGCTCGCGACCGCGTCCATCGGGTTGGTGAACCCGCCTGCCGCCACCATCGTCGTCGCGGTGGGGGGATCGGTCGGAAGCTCGACGCCGTCGCCGGGGGTGTCCCCGTCGTCGTCGTCGTCGTCGCCTCCTCCTCCTCCTCCGCACGCGGCGAGAACCGCGGCGAGGGCGAGCCCTAGGTATGGGTGTCTCGTCATCGTCCTGCCTCCTCGGTGGCGCAATGCCACTCGTCCAACCCACTACGTGCGCGGGCGGACTTCGGATGGGGCAGGACGTCGGGAGGCGGATTTCAGTGCGCCGGCGGCGTCATCACGAACAGATAGTCGTTCTCGGGAGCGGCCAGGAGCGCGGCCACGCCCCCCTCGCCATCATCGATGATCGGGCGCACCGAGACCGCCGCGCGCACCCCGCGCCGCTTCATGCGCCTGACGATGGCGCTCTCGTGGCAGTGGCCGTTGCCGGCCAGGATGACGATCTGCCGGCGCCGCGCGCCCGCCGACCGGCCCGCGGTCAGCCAGGCGCTGGCGCTCTCCGCCATGCTCTCGTCCCACAGGACCTGGGCGGTGTACATGCGCTCGCCGGCCGCCGAGGCCTCTGCCCTGGCGTCGGCCTCGGCCTTTTCCTCGGCGTCCTTGTCGTTCTTGCCCTTGCTCGGCTTGCCGGCCTTGCTCGGCTTGCCCGGCTTGCCGGCCTTGCTCGGCTTGTCGGGCTTGCTCGTCTCGCCGTCCTCGTCCTCGCCGTCCTCGTCCTCGCCGTCCTCGTCCTCGCCGGACGATGCGCCGGCGTGGCCGTGCCCCTCCCCGGCCCCCATCTCCTCCATGATCGCGTCCCACCAGGCGCGATGCTCGGCGTCGTCGAGGACCAGCTCGGGCAGCTTGCCGCGCTCGGCCGGGTCGAGCTTGTCGACCCCGCGGCGGGCCACCTTGCGGGTGAGCTCGCGCGGGATGTTGAGCGCCAGGATGGCCGCGCCGCGATCGCGCGCCATGAACACCATCGGCCGGTACAGCGACCAGTCGAAGCCCCAGCGCTCCTTCCAGGCGGTGCGCGACAGCAGCGCCGCCTCCTCGATCCGGCGGGCGGCGAAGTCGTCGAGCACGCCCTGGAACGGGCGCTGGAACATCTCCATGCCGAGCGCGATGGTGACCGCGCCCGCGCGGCTCCGCGCGCTCAGCGCGTCGAACAGGTGGAGCTGGGCCCAGTGGTCGTGCGGGTTGCGGTGGTTCTCCCCCACGCAGACCGCGTCGGCGCCGCCGACCTCGGCCAGAAAGGCATCCCAGCCGATTTCCTGGCCTCCGCGGGCGCGCAGAACCCGGAACGGCAGGCCGGCCGCCTCCACCCCGCGGACCTCCGACGGAGCCCGTGCCCCGTCCGCGGCCGCCCCGCCGCGGCATGCCGCCATCAGCCCGGAAAGCGCCAGCGCGGCCGAGAGAGCGAGAACGGACGCAGCGGGCCCGCTCGGCGCCCTGTCTCGGCGGGTGTGCATTGCGCCGAGCCTACCACGCCGGGCTATCCTCTCCGGTTCGTGAACGCGATCTCCCGGCTCCCATACCTGACCGCCGATCTGCCCGGCACCGGCGGCGCGCTCCGCGTCGAGCTCGGCGACTTCCGCGTCGAGGAGCTGCCCGCCTACCAGCCGACCGGCGAGGGCGAGCACGTCTTCGCGTGGATCGAGAAGAGCGGCGTCAACACGATCGCCGCCGCGCGCGAGCTGGCCCGCGCGGTCGGCGTCAGCGAGCGCGACGTCGGCAGCGCCGGCCTGAAGGATCGCGCCGCGGTCGCGCTGCAGTACCTGTCGTTCCCGCCGCCGGTCTCGCCGGCCGCGCTGCTCGAGGCGCGCGTGCCCGGCGTGCGCGTGCTGTCGGCGACGCCGCACCCGCACAAGCTCCGCACCGGCCACCTGCGCGGCAACCGCTTCGCGCTGATCCTCCGCCGCCTGGCGGTGCCGGCCGACCAGGCCGCGGCGCGCGCCCGCGCGGTGCTAGAGCGCCTGGCCGCGCCGCCCGGCAGCCCCAACTGGTTCGGCGAGCAGCGCTTCGGCGCAGCCGGCGACAACGCGAGCGCCGGGCGAGCGCTCCTCGACGGCGCCGGCGACGCCCGCGGACGGCGCGGGCCGGCCCCGCGCGAGCGCCGCCTCCTCATCTCGGCGTACCAGGCCGACCTCTTCAACCGCTACCTGCGCCGGCGGATCGAGGACGGCACCTATGCGCGTGTGCTGTCCGGCGACCTGCTCTCGCTGCGCCGCGGCGGCCTGTTCCCCACGACCGATCCGGCCGCCGATCAGCCGCGCCTCGACGCGGGCGAGCTGGCCGTGACCGGCCCGATGTTCGGCCACAAGATGCGCGCGCCGGTCGACGACAGCGAGGCGGCCGCGCGCGAGCGCGCCGTGCTCGACGAGGAAGGGATCGCAGTGGCCGATTTCCGCCGGCTCGGCAAGCTGGCGCCGGGCACGCGCCGGCCGCTGTCGATCGCGCTCGAGGAGGTGGCGGCCGAGCCATGCGGCGAGGACGCGATCCTGATCCGCCTGGCCCTGCCGTCGGGCGCCTACGCCACCTCGGTGATGAGAGAGGTCATGAAGGCGGAGCCAGCCGGCGCCGCCTCCACGCACGAGGCGGCCACCGCCGTCGACTAGGTGACACGCATGGACATCAGCTCTCAGTTCGTTCACTTCGCGCTCCTCGGTCAGGACTGGGTGCTCTGGCTCCTGGTCGGCCTGTCGGTGATCTCGGTCGGCGTCATGGTCGAGCGCGGCCTGTTCTTCCGCCGCCAGCGGTTCGACGAT
>Ga0193753_10000215_pt1 | contig 56260 bp, 35 predicted proteins | sample H1c2metaG_FD_144925 | JGI IMG/M metagenome (GOLD analysis project Ga0193753, IMG submission 144925) | Soil microbial communities from a riparian zone of the East river system, Colorado, United States - H1c2 | ecosystem: Environmental > Terrestrial > Soil > Riparian zone | place: USA: East...
GGCTGGGCCATCCTGGCCGCGATGTCCGTCCTGTTCGCGGCCGGCGTTGCCACCTGCTACTGGGCCGAGTCGCACGCCAACGCCGCGATCGCCGCGGGCGCCCCGGCCGGCGACCTCGCCGCCGGCAACCTGGAGGGCAAGGAGGTCCGCTTCGGCCTGTCGGCGTCCACGCTGTTTGCCACGGTCACCACCGACGCGTCGTGCGGCGCGGTCAACTCGATGCACGACAGCTTCACCCCGCTCGGCGGCCTGGTCCCGCTGGTCAACATCCAGCTGGGCGAGGTGGTGTTCGGCGGGGTCGGCGCCGGCCTGTACGGGGTGCTCGTCTTCGTGCTGCTGGCCGTCTTCATCGCCGGCCTCATGGTCGGACGCACACCCGAGTACCTGGGCAAGAAGATCGAGCAGCGCGAGATGAAGCTGGCGATGCTCTACGTGCTCATCTTCCCGCTCATCATCCTCGGCTTCTCCGCGTGGGCCGCGCTCGCCTCCTACGGCGTGTCGTCGCTCAACAACGGCGGCCCGCACGGCCTGTCGGAGATCCTCTACGCCTTCACCAGCGCCACCGGCAACAACGGCTCGGCCTTTGCCGGGATCAGCGCGAACACGCCCTTCTACAACGTGGCGCTCGGGATCGCGATGCTGGCCGGCCGCTTCCTCATGATCGTGCCGGTGCTGGCCATCGCCGGCTCGATGGTCGGCAAGAAGGTGGTGGCGCCCGGTCCGGGCACCTTCCCCACCGGCAGCTGGCTGTTCGCCGGGCTCCTGGTCGCCGTCATCCTCATCGTCGGTGCGCTGACCTTCTTCCCGGCCCTGTCGCTCGGCCCGGTGGTCGACCACTTCCTCGCCCTCAAAGGGGAGATGTTCTGATGTCCGCCCGAACCACCCAGCTGAAGCTGCTCGACCCGGGGATCCTCCGCCGCGCCGCGCTGGACAGCGTGCGAAAGCTGACTCCTCGCCACGTGGCCAGGAACCCGGTCATGTTCGTGGTCGAGGTCGGCAGCCTCCTGACCACGATCCTCTTCGTCCGCGATCTCGCCGCCGGTCACCCGCTGGTGCCGCTCTGGTTCACCGGCTGGGTGTCGGCGTGGCTGTGGTTCACGGTCATCTTCGCCAACTTCGCCGAGGCGATCGCCGAGGGGCGCGGCAAGGCCCAGGCCGACGCGCTCCGCCGCATGCGCGTGGAGACGACCGCGCGTCGCCTCACCGCCGGCGGCGAGGAAGAGGTCGCCGCGTCGCTCCTGCGCAAGGGCGACCGGGTGGTGGTCGAGGCCGGCCAGGTCATCCCCGGCGACGGCGAGGTCATCGAGGGCGTGGCCTCGGTCGACGAGTCGGCGATCACCGGCGAGTCGGCCCCGGTCATTCGCGAGTCGGGCGGCGACCGCTCGGCGGTCACCGGCGGCACCAAGGTGCTGTCGGACCGGATCGTGGTCCGCATCGGCGCCGATCCGGGCGAGTCGTTCCTCGACCGGATGATCGCGCTGGTCGAGGGCGCGTCGCGCCAGAAGACCCCGAACGAGATCGCGCTCCACATCCTCCTGGTCGGGCTCACCATCGTCTTCCTGCTGGTCTGCGTGACGCTGGTCCCGCTGGCCCGCTACTCCGGCGCCGCGCTGTCGGCCACCGCGATCGTCGCGCTCCTGGTCTGCCTCATCCCGACCACGATCGGCGGCCTCCTGTCGGCGATCGGCATCGCCGGGATGGACCGCCTCCTCCGCAAGAACGTCATCGCCACCAGCGGCCGCGCGGTCGAGGCGGCCGGCGACGTGGACACGCTCCTGCTCGACAAGACCGGCACCATCACGCTCGGCAACCGCATGGCGACCGAGCTCATCCCGATGCCCGGCGTGGCCAGCGAGGCGCTGGCCGAGGCGGCCCAGCTGGCCAGCCTGGCCGACGAGACCCCGGAGGGCCGCTCGATCGTCACGCTGGTGGCCGAGCGGTACAAGCTGCGCGGCCGCGAGCGCGTGGCCGGCGCCCAGTTCGTCAAGTTCTCGGCCGAGACACGCATGAGCGGCTGCGACCTCGGCGGCCGCTCCATCCGCAAGGGCGCGGTCGACGCGGTCGCCGCCCACGTGAGGGCCCAGGGCGGGCGCATCCCGACCCAGCTCCACGAGGTCGCCGGCCGCATCGGCGATTCGGGCGGCACCCCGCTGGCGGTCGCCGACGGGAACACGATCCTCGGCGTCGTTCACCTGAAGGACGTGGTCAAGGCCGGTATCGCCGAGCGGTTCGCCCGCTTCCGCGCCATGGGCATCCGCACCGTCATGATCACCGGCGACAACCCGCGCACCGCGGCCGCCATCGCGCGCGAGGCCGGGGTCGACGACTTCCTGGCCGAGGCCACCCCCGAGGCCAAGATGCGCCTCATCATGGCCGAGCAGGCCCGCGGCAAGCTGGTCGCCATGACCGGCGACGGCACCAACGACGCGCCGGCGCTGGCCCAGGCCGACGTCGGCGTCGCGATGAACAGCGGCACCCAGGCGGCCAAGGAAGCCGGCAACATGGTCGACCTCGACTCCAACCCGACCAAGCTGCTCGAGGTGGTCGAGGTCGGCAAGCAGATGCTGATGACCCGCGGCTCGCTGACGACGTTCTCGATCGCCAACGACGTGGCCAAGTACTTCGCGATCCTGCCGGCCCTGTTCGTCGGGGTCTACCCGGCGATCGCGCCGCTCGACGTCATGAACCTGGCCTCGCCGCTCTCGGCGGTGCTGTCGGCGGTCATCTTCAACGCGATCATCATCGTCCTGCTCATTCCCCTGGCCCTGCGCGGCGTGAAGTACCGGCCGATCGGCGCCGCGGCGCTCCTGCGCCGCTCCATGCTCATCTACGGCGTCGGCGGGGTCATCGCGCCGTTCGTCGGCATCAAGCTCATCGACTGGCTGCTCGAGGCGGCCGGTCTGGTCCAGAGGCTGCCATGAAGACGTCGATGAACACGCTCGCCATCGCGCTGCGCGCCACCCTCGTGACGCTGGTCCTGACCGGGATCCTGTATCCTCTGGCGGTGACCGGCGCGGCCCAGGTCCTGTTTCCGGGCAAGGCGGATGGCAGCCTGGTCCGCGATCCGGCCCAGGGCGGCCGGGTGGTCGGCTCTCGCCTGATCGGCCAGCCGTTCACCAGCCCGGCCTACTTTCAGGGCCGCCCGTCGGCGGCCGGCAGCGGGTACGACGCGGCGGCCTCGTCCGGCTCGAACCTCGGCCCGACCTCGAAGAAGCTCGCCGATCGGGCGGCGGCGGATCAGGCCCGCCTGCTGGCCGAGAATCCAGCCGCGGGGCGGCCGATCCCGGCCGATCTGCTGGCCGCGTCGGGCAGCGGCCTCGATCCGCACATCAGCCCGGCGGCGGCGCGCTGGCAGGTGGCGCGGGTGGCGCGGGCGCGCGGCCTGGCCGCCGGGCGGGTGCGGGCCGCGGTCGAGCAGCACGTCGAGGGTCGCGAGCTCGGCTTCCTGGGCGAGCCGCGGGTCAACGTGCTCGAGCTCAACCTCGCGCTCGACCGGCAGTTCGGAGGGCCGCCACCGGCCGCGCTGCCGGCGCGCGACCCGGGCTAGGCTGCGACCGGTGACCGCGCGGCGAGCGGAGGACTTCCTCGAGCTGGTCGAGCGCGCCCGGCGCGGCCGGCTCAAGCTCTACATCGGCTTCGCCGCCGGAGTCGGCAAGACCTACCAGATGCTGGAGGAGGCGCACGCGCTCGGCCGGCGCGGGGTCGACGTCGTGCTCGGCTTCATCGAGACCCACGGGCGCGCCGAGACCGCCGCGCTGCTCGACGGTCTCGAAGTGGTCCCGCGCCGCTCGGTCGAGTACCGCGGCGTCACCATCGACGAGATGGATCTCGACGCGGTCCTGGCCCGCCGCCCGGCGGTCGCGGTGGTGGACGAGATCGCCCACACCAACGTGCCGGGTAGCCGCCACCGCAAGCGCTACCAGGACGTCCTCGACCTCATCGACGCCGGCATCAACGTGATCGGCGCCTTCAACATCCAGCACCTCGACTCGCTCAACGACCTGGTCGAGCGGGTCACCGGCGTGGCGGTGCGAGAGACGGTGCCGGACAGCTTCCTCAAGCAGGCCGATCAGGTCGTCAACCTCGACCTGGCGGTCGAGGATCTGCAAGAGCGCCTGCGGGCCGGGAAGATCTACGCCGAGGACAAGGTCGGCTGGGCGCTCGAGCACTTCTTCCAGCAGGCGAACCTGTCCACCCTGCGCGAGCTGGCCCTGCGCGAGGTGGCCGAGAGCCTGGAGCGGGCCAGCGAGGCGCGCGCGCGCCGCGACGAGCCGAGCGGGGGGCGCACCGGCCGCGGCCGGGTCATGGTGTGCATGTCGTCGTATCCGCCGTACGCGTCCGCGCTGCTGGCGCGCGGCTCGCGCATGGCCGGCCGGCTCAACACCGACTGGTTCGTGGTCTACGTCGAGACGCCCGGCGAGGCGCCCGACCGGATCGACGCCGAGGCCCAGCGCCACCTGCTCGGCAACATCGAGCGCGCGCGCGAGCTCGGCGCCGAGGTGGTGCGGCTGCAGGCGCGCGATCCGGTCCACGCGGTCATCGACTTCGCCCGCACCCACGGGGTCGGCCACATCATCATCGGCCGCTCGCACCAGCCCTGGTGGCGTCAGCTCCTGGGCCGCTCGGTCCCGCTCCGCCTGGTCCGCCAGGCGTCGGACTTCGACGTCCACATCATGTCCGCGCGCGGGACCGAGGAGCGCGAGCGGGCATGAGGTTCCGCAGCAAGCTGCTCCTGGCCCAGATCCCGCTGGTCACTGCCCTGGTGGTGATCGGCGCCGCGGCCGGCGCGATCACCTCGTCGCTCGGGCGCGCCTCGCAGCGCATCCTCGAGGACAACTACCGCAGCGTGCTGGCCACCCAGCGGATGAAGGAGTCGCTCGAGCGGATGGACTCCGGCGCGCTGTTCCTGGTCGCCGGCGAGCGCCGCGCCATCGTCGAGGTCGCCGAGCACGAGCGTCGGTTCGAGGCCGAGCTCCGGGTCCAGGAGCGAAACGTCACCGAGCCGGGCGAGCACGCGGCCACCCGGGCGCTGCGCGCGCGCTGGAACGACTACCGCGAGCGCTTCGCCCGCCTGTCCAGCATGCCGTCGGCCCAGGTCCGCGCGTTCTACTTCGCCGAGCTCCTGTCCAGGTTCTCCGCCATCAAGGACGCGGCCGACGCGGTCCTGGCGCTCAACCAGGACACCATGGTGAGGAAGAGCGACGACGCCCAGCGCAAGGCGGAGCGGTTCGGCGCGGTGCTGCTCGCCGTGGTGCTGCTCGCCTCCGCCCTCGCCGTCATCGGCTCGATCGCGCTGACCGCGCGCCTGGTCCGTCCGCTCGGCGTGCTCGCGCTGGCCTCGCGCCGGATCGGCCAGGGTGACCTGGAGAGCCGGGCCCACGTGGTCGGCGGCGACGAGGTCGCCGACCTGTCGCGCGAGTTCAACACCATGGCCGACCGCCTGGAGCAGTACCGCAAGAGCTCGCTCGGCGAGCTGATCGAGGCCCAGCAGTCGGCCCAGGCCGCCATCGACAGCCTTCCGGATCCGGTCGTGGTGCTCGGCGTCGGCGGCGAGCTGCGCCACTCCAACCGCGCGGCCGAGACGCTGCTGCGCCTGGAGCCGGACGCCGAGCCGCGCGCGCCGTTCGACGCCGATCCGGCGGTGCGCGACGTGGTGGACGCGGTCCGCCAGCACGTGGTCGGCGGGCGCGGCGCGTTCGTCCCGCGCGGCCTGGAGGAGGCGATCCGGGTCGCCACCCCGGAGGGCGAGCGCCACTACCTGGCCCGCGGGACCGCGTTCTACGGCGAGGGCGGGGCGGTGATCGGGGTGACCGTGGTGCTGCAGGACGTCAGCCGCCTGCTCCGCTTCGACGAGCTCAAGAACGACCTGGTCGCCACCGTCGCGCACGAGTTCCGCACTCCGCTCACCTCGCTGCGCATGGCGATCCACCTGTGCGCCGAGCAGACGGTCGGTCCGCTCAACGACAAGCAGGCCGACCTCCTCCACGCCGCCCGCGAGGACTGCGAGCGGCTGCAGTCGATCGTCGACGAGCTGCTCGATCTGTCGCGCATCCAGGCCGGGCGGTTCGAGCTCCGCCCGGTGGCGCTCGACGCCGAGGCGCTGGTCGCCGACGCGCTCGAGGCCCACCACGCGGCCGCCGCCCAGCGCTCGATCGTGCTGCGCAGCGAGGTCCTGCCCGGGGTGGGCGAGGTCCAGGCCGACCCGGAGCGCGCCGTGCTGGTGTTCGCCAACCTGCTCGGCAACGCGATCCGGCACAGCCCGTCGGGCGCCGAGGTGGCGGCCGGGGCCAGCCGGCTCGGGGATCGGGTCCGCTTCACCGTCACCGACCGCGGGCCCGGCGTGCCGCGCGAGTACCGACAGGCGATCTTCGACAAGTTCTTCCGCGCGCCAGGAACCGCGGCGGGCGGGGCCGGCCTCGGGCTCTTCATCGCCCGCGAGCTGGTCGCCGCGCATGGCGGCGAGATCGGCGTGGACGAGGCGCCCGGCGGCGGCAGTTCGTTCTGGTTCACGCTGCCGGCCGCGCCCGCGGCCTGAGCGTCACCAGCGGGGAGCGCTACACCGGAGCGAGGTCGTGGGCCGCCGCGCTGGCGGTGGCGGTGGCGGCCGGGACGGCGGCCTTCGGGGCCGAGCCGAGCTTCGGCAGCTCGTTGGCCAGCGTCATCCCCGACAGGAACAGAGCGATCGGGAAGATCGCGGCGAGGGCGAGGTCGACCACGCGGCTCTTGCGGTTGCGGTCGAGGAGGCCATCCAGTCGGCTGTTGTTCGTCGTGTTCATGACCCTCGACATTGCAGCGGTCGTGCCGCTTTCCGAGCGCCATAACTAGACGGAATCCAAAGCATCCTGGTGCGACCGCGAGGTCGACATCGGCTGTCGCGCCGGTGTCGCAGCCCTGTCGCACCGTCGCACCGACCGACCCGTCGAGGTGCTGGCGGCTTCTGGTTCCTTACCCACCACCTGCCCAGTCCCTTCGCGGCGTAAGCCCGGTGCTGGTCTGAACGGGAACCGGTGTTCCTGGCTGCACAGTCAACGGCCAGGGTGGCGCTCACGTCCACGGCGCCGTCAACGACGACGGCCACGTCGACGTCGACGTCGACCTCGACGAGAGAGGTTGCCTCCCGGCGCTAGCCGCCCTCGTAGCGCTTGCGCTTGCGCCACAGGGTCGACGAGTCGATGCCGAGGATGGTGGCCGCGTCCTCGAGGGTGGGCGCGCGCGCGACCACCTGCAGGATGTGCTCGCGCTCGATCTCCTCGAGGGTGGCGTGGCCGCCCAGGACCGCGCGGCTGGACGCGTGCGCGGCGATCCGCCCGGGTAGCGCCTCCGGCGTCACCATCTGGGCCGGCCACAGGATGGCGGCGCGCTCCATCGCGTTGCGCAGCTCGCGCACGTTGCCGGGCCAGTCGTGGGCGAGCAGCGCCGCCTCCGCCGCCGGTGACAGCTCGAGCGGGCGCCGCCCGGCCGCGCGCGAGAAGAAGCCGAGGAACGCGCGGGCCAGCCGCGCGATGTCCTCCGGCCGCTCGCGCAGGGCCGGCACCGCCACCTCCAGCACGTTCAGGCGGAACAGGAGGTCCTCGCGGAACCGGCCGGACGCCACGTCCTCCTCGAGGTTGCGGTTGGTGGCGGCCACCACGCGCACGTCGGCGCGGCGGGTCCGGTTCTCGCCGACCCGCTCGAACTGCTTGTCCTGGAGGAAGCGGAGCAGCTTGGCCTGCAGGCCGGGCGAGATCTCGCCGATCTCGTCGAGGAACAGCGTGCCGCCCTCGGCCGCCTCGACCCGGCCCGGCTGATCGCGCACCGCGCCGGTGAAGGCGCCGCGCGCGTGGCCGAACAGCTCGCTGGCCAGGAGGTCGCCGGCCAGGGTCGGGCAGTTGATCGTCACGAACGGGCGGCCGCGGCGCGGTCCGCGCGCGTGCAGCGCCCGGGCCAGCACGCCCTTGCCGGTGCCGCTCGAGCCGCGCAGCAGCACCGGCGCGTCGGCCGCGGCGGCGCGCTCGATGACGTCGAGGGTCTGGCGCATGCGGGCCGAGTCGGTGGCCAGGTCGAGCTCCGGCACCTCGTCGGCCAGGGTCGACTCGAGATCGGCCACCCGCTGGCGCATCACCCGGCGACGGGCGGCCTGCTCGACCACGTGGCGGATCTGCGCCGGCGTGAACGGCTTGGGCAGGTAGTCGACCGCGCCGCGCCGCATCGCCTCGACCGCGGTGTCGACCGTCGCGTAGGCGGTGACCACCACGACGTCGAGGCCGGGCCGCGCGGCCAGCAGCGCGGGCAGGAGATCGAGTCCGTCGTCGGCGCCCAGGCGAAGGTCGAGAAACGCGATGTCGAACGGCGCCCGCGCGACCGCGTCGCGCGCCGCGGTGGCCGAGCCGACCGCGGTGACCGCGCAGCCGATCCCCTCCAGGCACACGGTCAGGGTAGCGCGGATGTTCTTCTCGTCATCGACCACCAGGACCGTCAGAGCGGGGGGATCGGCGGCCGGCGGGGTGGTCACGACTCATCCTTCCTCGACCCAAGTGCGCGGTCAAGGGTGGTTTTTTGCCAATCGACTCGGTGCCCTTGACCAGAAAATGAAAATTAATTTCAATGTCGATGCCGATGTCGTCCCGCCTGTCGATCTCCGTCGCGACCGCCGCGCTCCTCTGCGTCGGGCTCGCCCCGCGCGCCGCTCGCGGCGAGCCGGTCTTCGCCACCGAGTCGTTCGAGCTGTCGCTGAGCGGCTACGGCGAGCTCGGCTTCGCGTTCCACGACCACGGCGCCGACCAGAGCCGCGACGGCGGCTCGCTCGACGATCGCCGCGTCGAGTTCGACCAGACCCGCCTGGTCACCGAGCTGGAGGCGACCCTGCCGGCCGGCATCGAGGTGGAGGCCGAGGTCGAGTTCGAGCACGGCGGCACCGGCGCGGCCAAGGAGATCGAGTACGACGAGTTCGGCGAGTTCGAGACCGAGGTCGAGAAGGGCGGCGAGGTGGTGGTCGAGGAGCTCTACATCGAGAAGGAGATGGGCCGGTTCGAGCTCAAGCTCGGCCGCTTCTACGTCGGGGTCGGCCAGCTCTCCTACTACTACCAGCCGACCGACTACCTCGGCTCGGTTCGCTCGGAGGCGGAGACCTCGGTCCTGCCGGCCCAGTGGGACGAGATGGGCGCGTCGCTCCTGGCCTACCTGCCGCGCGTGCGGCTGACCGCCCAGGTGGTGAACGGGCTCGACTCGAGCGGGTTCAGCTCGCAGTACTGGATCGCGACCGGCCACCAGGGCGCGTTCGAGACCGTGCGCGCCTCCGCCCTGGCCGCGGTCGGCCGGGTCGACGTCGACGCGACGCCGCACCTCGAGGTCGGCGCGTCCGGCTACGTCGGCGGCAGCACGCGCAACCGGCCCAAGCCGGACCTGACCGAGGACTGCGACGACCCGGACTCCGGCGCGGTCGCCCCGTGCGACTACGTGGCCGGCACCGTCAGCATCGTCGATGTGCACGCGCGCTGGGTCGGGTACGGGTTTCGCGGGCAGGCGTGGGGCATGTGGGGCCACGTGAAGAACGCCGACCTCATCTCGGCCCGCAACAACCGCCTGTCCAACGAGCTCGGCGTGGCGCGCACGCCGGTCGCCGACAACGCGATCGCGGCGTCGGCCGAGGCCGGCTACGACATCGCGCCGCTGCTCGGGATCAACGTCGGCCACAAGGTCGAGCCGTTCGCGCGCCTCGACTACATCGACACGATGTACGACGTGCGCGAGGGGCTGTTCGACAACCCGCGCTTCGAGCGGACCATCATCGGCCTGGGCGCGGCCTACACCTACAAGAACGCGATCGTCGGCAAGCTCGACGTCGCGCGCCGCAGCTTCGGCTCTTCCGAGCTGCGATCCGAGAACACCGTGCGGGCGACCGCCGGATTCGTCTTCTGAGGAGAGGAAGCGACATGCGCACGAGAACGATTGGCTTGTTCCTGACGATGGCCCTGGCGGCCGCCTGCGGCGGTGACGACGACGACGACAGCGCCGACACCAGCGACGACACCACCGACGTGGGCGACGACGACGGCGGCTCCTTCGAGGACCAGGAGATCATCGTCGCGTTCGCCGACAACGTGGTGGTCCCGACCTACACCGTCCTGGCCGAGCGCGCGGTCGCGCTCGACGACGCGGCGATCGCGCTGGCCGAGGAGGTGAGCGGGGGCGGGGCCAGCCAGGTAGCGGTCGACAACACCAAGACGGCCTGGGCCGATCTGCGCAAGCCGTGGGAGCAGAGCGAGGGCTTCCTGTTCGGCCCGGTCTCGGCTCAGGGCTGGGACCCGGCCATGGACAGCTGGCCGCTCAACCGGGACGACCTCGAAGCCGTGCTGGCCTCGGATGACGTCCTCGATCAGGCGTACATCCGCGACCTGCCGGAGACCCAGAAGGGCTTTCACACGGTCGAGTACCTGCTCTGGGGCCAGGAGGGCACCAAGCTGCCCGAAGACATCACCGACCGCGAGGCCGAGTACCTGATCGCCCTGAGCGAGGAGCTGGTCCTCATCACCACCGATCTGTCGACCAGCTGGACCGATGGGGTCGACGGCCAGGCGGCCTACCGCGAGGTCTTCACCACCGCCGGCGACGAAGGCAACGACTTCTATCCGTCGATCGGCTCGGCCGCCCAGGAGATCCTGGATGGCATGGCCGGCATCTGCAACGAGGTCGCCAACGGCAAGATCGCCGACCCGTTCGACCGGCGCGATCCCAACCTGGTCGAGAGCCAGTACAGCTTCAACTCGCTGTTCGACTTCCAGGACAACATCCGCAGCGTGCTCAACGCCTACACCGGCGACTTCGAGCTCGGCGGGACCCAGGGCGTCGGCCTCGACGAGTGGGTGGCCGAGCGCGACCCTGACCTGGACGCGCGGTTCAAGGCCGAGGTCCAGGACGCGATCGACGCGATCGGCGCGATCCCGGAGCCGTTCCGCGAGGCGATCACCGAGCCGGCCAACGACGACCTGATCGTGACCGCGCAGGAGGCCATCGGGACGGTTCAGGACACGATCGAAGGCGATCTGAGCTCCTTGATCTTGCAGTAGGTCTGGAGTACGGAGGCGAGCATGCACCGAGCAGGTTGGGCAGGGTTCCAGGGCGGCGCGCTGGCGGCGAGGGCCGCCGCGGCCGCGGTGTTCGCGTTCACCGCGCTCGGCCTGCTCGGCTGCGGCGACAACCTCGAGGCGCCAGCCGGTCCCGACCGCGAGTATCGGGCCGGCGGCGACACGACGGTGGATAACCGCGCCTCCAGCGCGTACAGCTTTCCCGCGCCCAACCTCTCCCCCGACCAGACCGAACGGCACCTGGAGGGGGACGTCGCGTTCGAGGCGACCTTCGTCACCGGCGGCGCGCCGGTCAACAACGGGCTGGGCCCGCTCTACAACAACTCGTCGTGCGGTCGCTGCCACGGGCGCGACGGGCGCGGCATGGCGAACATCGGCGAGGGGGCGACCTCGCAGAGCCTGGTCCGGGTGAGCCTGCCTGACGGCGAGCCGGACGTGCCAGGCGGCTCGGTCGGCGTGCCCGGCTTCGGCACCCAGGTCCAGAACCACGCGGTGTACGGGCGCGATCCGGAGGCGATCGTCAGCGTGGAGTGGAGGGAGCTGGCCGGAGAGTATGGCGACGGCACCACCTACTCGCTGCGCGAGCCGCGCCTCGGCCTGCTCCTGCCGGACGGTGGATCGGTCGACGCGGGAATCCTTACCTCGCTGCGCCAGCCGCCGTCGGTGTTCGGCCTCGGCCTGCTCGAGGCGATCGACGCGGCCACGCTCGAGGCGTGGGCGGATCCGGACGACTCCGATGGCGACGGCATCTCCGGGCGCATCAACTGGGTGTGGGACGTCGACCGCCGCGCGGCCGAGGTCGGCCGTTTCGGCCACAAGGCCAACCAGCCCAACCTCCTGCAGCAGGCGGCGGCCGCGTACGCCAACGACATCGGCGTGACCAACCCGATCTTCCCGGACGACGCCGACGGCAGCGAGGACATCGCCATGGAGACGGTGGAGGTCGCCGCCTTCTACACGCGGACCCTGGCGGTGCCGGGGCACGCGCCGCTGTCGCCGGCCGGTGAGCGCGGCGAGGAGCTGTTCGAGGACCTCGGCTGCGGCGGCTGCCACCGGAGCCAGGCGATCACCGGCCTCCACGAGCTGGCCGCGCTGTCCGATCAGGCGATCCAGCCGTTCACCGATCTGCTGCTGCACGACATGGGCGAGGGGCTGGCCGACGGTCGGCCCGACTTCATGGCGAGCGGCAGCGAGTGGCGCACCGCGCCGCTGTGGGGCGTGGGGCTGGTCCAGACGGTGCAGCCCGGCTCCGGCTACCTGCACGACGGACGGGCCCGCACCATCGCGGAGGCGATCCTCTGGCACGGTGGCGAGGCCGAGGCCGCGGCGGACGGATTCCGCCAGGCCTCGAGCGACGACCGCGCCGCGCTGCTCGCGTTCCTCGGCAGCCTGTAGGCCGCCCGCGAACCGCGCCGCGCGAGCGGCGCTCGAACGGCGTGCGAATGTCGCGCACCGGTCCTGGGCGGGCCAGAAACGTGGCCTGCCCGGCTGGCAGCGCCTGACACGTCGATCGCTCACTGATGCGCTCGTGCGCCTCTGCGGCGCGGAGGGCGCACGCGCGCCCGACCTCGCGCCTCAGTGCGGTATCCGTTGTTAGCGCGCGCAGGACCACCCGCGAGAGCAGACGAAGTAAATCGGAATGGTCGTGGTCAGTCGGTGCCGTGCCGACTGGCAATCTCGCACCGCGCGCGCCTTCGCGCGCCGGTGAAAGGAGAGAGGTATGCCCCGCCCCCGAACTTCGTGGAGCGCGACATGGATCGCGCTCGTCTGCACTGCCGGCGCGTCCGGCGCGCTCGCAGGCCCAGGAGATGAAACCGCCCCGACCGCACGCCAGCGAGCCACGCCGGTCACGCTCGCGCTGCGTCCCAACCTGGCGGCCTGGCCGTCACTGCCCCGGCTCGCGTTCTGGTGGCGTGGCGCTCAGCCCGGTCCCCAGCCACAGCCGGCCCCGGCCGGTCAGCCGGCGCCGGTCGATCCGGCCGCTCCGCCCGCGGATCAACCCGCACCCGCGCCGGCGCCGGCGCCGGCCGAGCAGCCCGCACCGGTGCCCGCCGAGCAGCCCGCCCCGGCGCCGGCCGCGCCGCCCGCTCCGGCCTCGCCGGCCGAGCCTTCGAACGAGGTGACCAAGTCCGACGCCGAGATCATCGCCGAGGCCGAGGCCGCGCTGGCCGGAGACGCCAAGGGCGAGGGCGAGGTCATCGTCGTCACCGGGTCGGCGATCGAGCGCACCGAGACCACCACGCCGGCGCCGGTCACCGTGCTCGACCGCGTCGAGCTCGAGGCGGCCGGCATGGCCTCGATCGGCGACATCCTCCAGGACCTGCCGGCCCAGTCGAACGCCATCAACACCCAGGCCAACAACGGCGGCGACGGCGCCACCCGCATCAACATCCGCGGCCTCGGCACCGCGCGCACGCTGGTCCTCATGAACGGTCGCCGCCTGGTCCCCGGCGGCACCGGCGCCGACGCGTCGGTCGATCTCAACTCGATCCCGCTGGCGGTGATCGAGCGGATCGAGGTGCTGAAGGACGGCGCCTCTGCGGTCTACGGCTCCGACGCGGTCGGTGGCGTGGTCAACATCATCACCCGCTCGGGCTTCCAGGGCACCGAGGCCTCGTTCTACACCGGCACCACCCAGAACGGCGGCGGCACCGTCTACGACGTCAGCTTCATCAGCGGGCAGAACTCGACCCGCGGCAACGTGATCTTCTCGGCCGGCTACTTCGATCAGGGCGACATCTTCGCCAATCAGCGCGGCTTCTCCGATCCGCAGCGCGACCTCGACTTCGAGACCGGCGTGGAGCAGCCGACCGGCAGCAACACGACACCGGAGGGGACCATCTTCGACCGCGTGTGCAAGGAGGGCGAGACGCCCCAGGTCAACGGCTGCGCCGCGTCCAAGGCGGAGCTGTTCTGCCCCAGCGGCTTCTGCTTCCGCGGCGAGGGCGGGACCTGGCGCGACTTCGACGACTCGGGAAACACCGACACCGGCACCGGCGATCTGTGGAACTTCCAGCCCGACAACTACCTGCTCGTCCCGCAGCGCCGCTACAACGTGTTCTCGAACGGCAACTACAAGTTCCACGACAACGTGCGCGGCTTCTTCGAGGCCTCGTACCTGAACCGCCAGTCCGACCAGCAGCTGGCTCCCGAGCCGCTGGTGACCGCGCGCGAGGGCATCCTGATCGCGGCCGACAACGTCTACAACCCGTACGGCCGCGCCTTCGAGGAGATTCGCAAGCGCATGGTCGAGACCGGCCCGCGCACGACGCGACAGGACATCGACACCTTCCGCGTCGTCACCGGCGTGGATGGCGCGCTGCCCGGCGCGTTCCTGGACGGCTGGAGGTACGAGCTGTCGTACAACTTCGGGCGCACCGTCGGCACCGTCGAGAACGGCGGCAACCTCATCCGCCCGAACGTGGGCGAGGCGCTCGGCCCGAGCTACATCGACGGCGACGGCGTGGCGCGCTGCGGGACTCGCGAGGATCCGGGCACGCCGGGGTGCGTCCCGCTCGACATCCTGGGCGGGATCGGCTCGGTGACCCCCGAGATGGTCGACTGGATCACCTACACCGGCGTGGCGCGCGGCTACAACCGCCAGCACACCGCGATGGCCAAGGCGTCGGGTCCGGTGGTCGACACGCCCTGGGGCGGCAACGTCGTGCTCGCCCTCGGAGCGGACTACCGCTACGAGGCGGGAGGCTCGCGCCCGGATCCGCTCACCGCGAGCGGCAACACCACCGGCGTCAAGGTCGAGCCGACCGGCGGTCACTACGACGTCGTCGAGGGATTCGCCGAGCTCTCGGTCGTCCCGGTCACAAACAAGGAGTGGGCCAAGTGGCTCGAGATCAACGGCGCGGCTCGCGCGGTCGACTACTCCACCTTCGGCAGCAACTTCAGCTGGAAGGCCGGCGTCCTCTACAAGATCCCGGCCGGACTGGCGGTGCGTGGCACCTACTCGACGGCCTTCCGGGCACCGAACGTGTCGGAGCTGTTCGCGGGGGCGGGCGACGCGTTCCCGCCGGTGACCGATCCGTGTGATACCTCGAACGGTCCGCTGAGCGGGGCGGTGGCCGCCAACTGCGCCGCCGACCAGGTTCCGAACACCTTCCGCGACTCGAGCACCCAGCTCCCGAGCCGGATCGGCGGAAACGAGGAGCTCGAGCCGGAGACCGCCAAGGTCCTCACCACCGGCATCGTGTACGAGCCGACCTTCGCCGAGAACCTGGCGTTCACGGTCGACTACTTCGACGTGTCCCTGGACAACGCGATCCAGCCGGCCGGCGCCAACATCCTGCTCAGCAACTGCTACGCCTCCCCCAACCGGACCGACTGCGACAAGATCACTCGCGCCCCGGGCAGCAGCCAGATCGTGGAGATCGACGACCGGACCGTGAACATCGGCCGCGCCACCACCTCCGGCATCGACGCCAGCATCGGGTACCGCTACGCCGTGCACGGCGTGGGCACGTTCCGCCACGACCTCGAGGGCACTCGTCTCCTCAAGTTCGACAACTTCTTCCCCGACGGGATGGGCGGCGAGGTCAAGCACGAGGGTCTCGGCGTGTTCGACCTCGGCACCTTCCCCAAGTACAAGGCCAACCTCTCGACCATGTGGGGGCTGGGCGGCATCGGCGCCGGCTTCAACGTGCGCTACATCCACAAGTTCCGCGAGTGCCGGAGCGCGGACGGGACCGTGGTCAACGACTGCAGCATCGACGGCGCGCTGTCGCGCAAGGTGTCGGCCAACGTCACCGCCGACGCGCTGGCCAGCTACACGTTCGCCAACCCGATCGGCAAGACCATCGTCAGCGGCGGCGTGAACAACGTGCTCGATCAGAAACCGCCCAACATCTACAACGGATTCATCGCCACCTCGGACTCGAACACGTACGACTACATGGGCCGCTTCTTCTACGTCCGGCTCACGCAGGGCTTCTAGCGGTAGCGCCAGGAGCTGGAGCCAGTCGCGGCGCTCCGATCGTCCGGCCGCGGGCGAGGGGCGCCGCGACTACTCGCGGCGGCGGCGGCTCGACTGCGGGGCCGCCGGCACCTCGCGCACCTCGGCGGCCAGCTTGCGACCGAAGACCTCCTCGAAGCTGAGGCCCTTGGTCAGGTCGGCGAGCGCGGCGGGTGTGCCGTTGGCGGCCGACTCCAGCTCGAGCGTGACCTTCTTGTTCTTGACCTCGGTCTTCACGCCGACGATCCGCTGGCGGTGATCGGCGTCGAGCGCGTCGGCCACCCGAAGGAGGGCACACAGCTTGCGGACCTGCTCCTGGCGCGCCTCGGGCAGGGCGGCGTAGACCGCGTGCTTGCGCGGGTCGGGGCCGCTCTTGCGATGGGCGCGGACGATCGCGGCGACCATCTCGCGCGCCGGGCTCGACAGGCCGGGGATGCGACCGTGCATGATCATGTACTCGCCGTGCTTGTGGTGCGCGCGGCGGTGGACCACCTCGCCGATGTCGTGGAGCAGCGAGGCCACCTCGAGGATCGGCCCGGTGTCGTCGGGCAGCCCGTGCAGGGCGGTCAGCTGGTCGAACAGGGAGCGCGCCACCATGCGCACCTGCTCGCCGTGCGCGGTGTTGTGGCCCAGGCGGTCCGCGAACACACGGGCGCCGGAGATGACGGTCGGTTCCTGCGAGGAGGCCCGGTCCGTGCCGGTCACCTCGGCCAGGTCGATGAGGATGCCCTCGCGGATCCCGACGCCGGGCATGACCAGCTTCTTCAGGCCGAGCCGCTTGCCCAGCTCGGCGAACACCAGCGCGGCGACCGGCAGCACCTCGGCCCGGTCCTGCCGCACGCCGAGCTTGCTCATCCGCTCGGGCACGTCGGCCTCGAGCAAGCCGGGCAGGGCGTCCTCGAGGGCGGAGATCTTCAGGGTCGGAAACTCGGCCTTGTCTGCCTTGTCGGCCTTGTCTGCCTTGTCCGACTTGTCGCTCTTGTCCGACTTGTCTGACTTGTCGCCCTTGTCTGCCTTCTCGATCTGGCCGTAGAGCGCCGCCAGCGCCTCGGCGTTCCCGCCGCAGGCCACCGCCGTGGTCGGCCGCTCGCCCTTGTCGCCCGGCTCCGGCAGCGTGGACACCATCGCGGTCCCGATGAAGCGCCGGACCAGGCGCGCCTCATCGTCCGAGATGCGGCCGCCCAGGCCGAAGGTCTCCAGCAGCCGCACGGTCCCGATCTTCATCGACCAGGTCAGCCACTTGTCGCGGGTCCGCTCGGTGACCTCGAGGCTGCCGCCGCCCAGATCCACGATGAGCGCCGACTCGCGCCCCTTCATCGCGCCGACCACCGCGCGTCTGACCAGCCGGCCTTCCTCCTCGCCGTCGATCACCTCGAGCTCGATCTGCAGCTCGCGGAAGAGCCGGTCGATCAGATCCTCGCGGTTGTGCGCGTTGCGCAGCGCGCTCGTCGCCACCGCGCGGTAGCGGGTCACGCCGTGCTGATCGAACAGCTTGCGGAAGCGCGCAAAGGCGACGATCGCCGACTCGATCGTCTTCGCATCGAGCTCACCGTGGGTGAATGTGTGGTGCCCGAGGCGGACCGGGACTCGCTCGGCCTCGATGATCGCGATCTCGCTGCCGACGGTGCGCGCGATGCAGACGCGAATCGCGTTCGAGCCCGCGTCGATCGCGCCGATCGTGACAGAGTCCATATCGCCGTCATCCTACGCCGCGGCCGTGCGGGTGGGCGGCCGCGGAAGCGTCATGTTATGGTGCCCGCCATGCGTCGTCTAGTTCTCCTTTCCTTGGCCTTTGCCTCGCTTCTCTCCCTGTCGACCGCCGTCATCGCGTGTGGCGGCGACGACGATGACGATGGCACCGCCATCGATGCGGCCGGCGGTGATCCCGCCGACGCGGCCGCTGATCCCGCCGACGCCGCCAGCACCGAGGCCGATGCCGGCGTCGACGCCGGTGGCCCGCACGGCTTCGCTCCTCGCTGATTCGGTTCGCGCGAGGACGTTCTCGATCCAGCGCGCCGGCCTTCCCCCTCGAGGTCGGCGCGAATGGTCACTTCTTGCGTCGAGGTCCTGGTCCGGCCGGCGTCTCGAGACGCGGCGTCTCCCGCCTGACGTCGCCCGGCGCGCGGTCCTCGCGCATGCCCTGAAACGAGGGATGGCGGATGCGGCCGTCCGCGGTCCACTCGATGAAGGCGACCTCGGCGACCAGCGAGGGCTCGACCCAGTGCGCCCCCTTGCCGACCAGGCGCGCGGCCGGTCGCGGCTCGAACGGGCACTCGTCGCGCTCGATCCGATCGAGGCGCTGGCGCAGCGCGCGCGCGCTGGCCTGGGTGAAGCCGGTCCCGACCTTGCCGGAGTAGACCAGCGCGTCGCCCTCGTGGACTCCGAGCAGGAGCGCGCCGAGCCCCGTGCGCGAGCCCTCTGGCTCGGTGAACCCGCCGATCACCATCTCCTGGCGCGCGACGCACTTCACCTTGAGCCATCCGGTCGTGCGACCGGGGCGGTGCAGATCGGCGCGGCGCTTGGCGATGATCCCCTCGAGGCCGGTCCGGCGGGCCTCGGCGAAGAAGCGCGGCCCCTGGCCGATCACGTGATCGGAGTAGCGCACGATCGGCTTCGATCCTCCGGACAGGAGCTCGCGCAGCGACGCCTTGCGCTCCTCGAGCGGCCGGCGGCGCAGGTCGACACCGTCGAGCTCGTGCAGGTCGAACGCGAAGTAGACCAGCTGCGCCCCGCTGCGCCCGCCGAGCGCGTTCTGCAGGGCCTGGAAGCTGGTGCGGCCGTCGGGCAACAGGACCGCCACCTCTCCGTCGAGCAGAGCGGTGGTGACCGGCAGCGCGGCGACCGCCTCGCTCACCGGCGCGAATCGGTCGGTCCAGTCCTTGCCGTTGCGGCTGAGCAGCTCAGCTCGACCGCGCCGCACCACGCAACCGATCCGGTAGCCGTCGTACTTGATCTCGTGCAGCCAGTCGTCGCCGGCCGGCGCCTCGGCGACCAGCGTGGCGAGCTGCGGCTCATAGCGCACTCCGTCAGGCTACGGCACCTGGTGCGAGAAGTCCGCACGTCGCGAATTCACCTACAGCGGGGCAGGGAGTCGCGATGCATGAAGATGCCAGCGGGCGACGATGGGTCTGTGGCGTCGATGCCTGCCCGAGGCAATTCGCCTCGGCTCGGGACGCTCGGCCTGGCAGCCCCAGGGCGGTCTGGCCTGAAAACAGCCTCGAAAGTGTGTCTCCCCATGCGGTCTTGGAGACCGGATGGCCCGGGCGGGGGCTGGCATGTCGTTCGCAGCTCGGCGAGTCACCCGAGATGTCTTCAACCGGCGCGCGACCGTCCGACGAATCCGAGGTCCGACCTGGACCTACGGCGGCAACCAGCGCCATGAGAGACGGGGGCCCGGGAGCAGGCCCGCGGCCGACCGCCGTTCCGATCGCCGATGCTGGCGATCAGCCGGTCCCGGAGACGCACGAGCGGATGGCGCGCGGCTCGGCGGGGCTCGATGCCGATCCGACGTCGCGGCTGCGCTGCCCGTCCTGCAACGCCGCGTTCCGGGGAAATTTCACCCGCTGCATGCGCGATGGCGCGGCGCTGACCCGCACGGTCGAGGATCCGCTGATCGGCACCACCATCGCCGATCGCTACGTGATCGAGGAGCTGGTCGGCGAGGGCGCGATGGGCCTGGTCTATCGCGCCCATCACGCGCGCCTGAGCCGGCTGTTCGCGCTGAAGCTCATGTTCGGAGACGTCGCCGCCGACGTCTCCATGCGGCTTCGCTTCGCCCAGGAGGCCGACGCGGCCAGCCGGATGTCGCATCCGAACGTGGTCGCGGTGCTCGACTTCGGCAAGACCGAGAACGGCCTGCTCTACCTCGCGATGGAGTACGCCGACGGCGAGACCCTGGCGGCGCTGCTCCGCCGAGAGGGATGGCTGGCCGAGGATCGCGTCATCCGCATGGCCAAGCAGATGGCTCGCGGGCTCGGCCACGCGCACCGGGCCGGCCTGGTCCACCGCGACTTCAAGCCGGCCAACGTGGCGACCGCGGTGAACAGCGAGGGGAACGAGCTGGTCCGGATCCTCGACTTCGGGCTCGCCATCACCGGCGGCGATGGCCACCGCATCGGGCGGCTGACCGAGCACGGACTGGTGGTCGGCACGCCGATCTACATCTCGCCCGAGCAGGCGCGCGACCAGATGGTCGATCATCGCGCCGACCTGTTCGCGCTCGGCGTGGTCATGTACGAGATGCTGGCCGGCAAGCCCCCGTTCGAGGGCACCAGCCAGGAGATCGCGCGCGCCAACGTGACTCAGCCCCCGCCGCCGATCGCGCTGCGGAACCCGCAGGCGAAGGTGACCGCGGAGCTCGAGGCGCTGGTGCTCAAGTTGATGGCGAAGAAGGCGCCGGACCGGTACCAGTCGGCCGCCGAGGTGATCGCGGCGCTCTCGCGCATCGCGCGGGCGGCGTCGGCGCAGCTGGCCGAGACCGAGGGGCGCACGCCCTCCCCGGTGCAGCGGCTGCTCGACAAGGCGACCATCCTCGGCCGCGGTGCGAGCCCCGCCGACGAGGTGGCCGACCCGCGCGCCCAGGCCATCGAGGCGGCCATCTCGCCGCCGCGGGGCCCGATCGCGACGTCGGCGGCGACCATCCTCGACGCCGCGCCGGCGGCCAGAGCCACCACGCCGCCGGCAGGGACGGTGGTCAATGGGCTGCGAGGCGCCGTCGAGGCCGGAGCCCCCCGGTCGACCACGAGGCGCGGCGCGGACTGGACCAGCAACCGGGACCGCCTTCCCACCGAGGGAATGACGCCGTCCGGCATCCGAGACGCCGACGGCGTGGCGCGTCAGATCCGCCGGCGCGGCGTGATCGCGGCGGCCTGGTTCGCGCTGGTGATGTCGGGCGTGATCTTCACCATGACGGAGGGCCAGCGACCGGCGGCAGGGCAGAGCGGCAGTCAGGCGATCGGCCCGGCGGCCGGGTCACTGGGCACGCCCGTCGAGCCGGGTGGGGATGGGGATGTGGGACGAGACCGGAGCCGAGCCGACGTGGCCGCGACCCCCCGGTCGCCGGAGCCGGGCTGGTGGACTCGCTCGCTGGTCGAGCCGGTCCAATGCGCGGCCGGCGCCGTAATGGGAGTGCGCCCGGCCGGGACCGCCCCGGACCGGATTGAGGGTAAGATGGAGCCGGCGCGGGCGAGTCGATGTCCGACTGTGCAAAATGCGGAGCCAACCGGGGCCGAGCGACTCTGGTCCAACCCTGCCCGGTCTGCGGGCACAGGCCGCTCACGCCCATCGGCGCCTCACTCGCGACCAAGCTCGCCGCCCCCGGTGCGCCGGCCAGCGCCCGCGTCGCGGTAGACCCGGCCGCACCGCCGACGGCAGCTAGCGTCGATCCGAGCGCGCTCGACAGAGCAGCGGATGGGTCGCCGCTCGACAAGGGCGCGCCGTCCAGAAGTGGCGACAGACCGGGAGGCAGCGAACCGCCGCCGGTCGCTCGACCGGTGAGCTCGACGGTACCGCCATCGAAGTCGACGCCGGACGGGGCGCTCGCGCCGGCATTCGGAGGCGCCGCTCCCGCGGCGGCTGCGACGACCGCCGTCGACGCGGCCGGGGCAGCGGACCTTCGATCGGGACAAGCCTCGCAAGCCGGGGCGGCGACCGCGGCGCGCGACGCGGCTCCTGGCAGGGGCGCGCCGGAGGGCGCGCCACGCGCGGTGAGTCCGACCACGCCACCACCGACGGGGCCCTCGGCGACGGCGCCGCCGGCGAGCATGACGCCGGCGAGCGCTCCTCCGGCGACGACGGATCCGATCGCGGCGCGTGCTGCGTCGCTCGACGACGCGCCGGCCGGCAGAGCCTCGGGTCGGCGGACGACCGGGCCGATCCCGGAAGCGGGGGCGTCGGGCGGGCCAGGCGCGGCGTCGCCGGCGGATGCACCGATGGGGCGCGCGTCGGGCCGTCGGACGACCGGGCCGATTCCGGAAGCGGGGGCGTCGGGTTCGGCGTCGCCGACGGGCGCGCCGGGGGCGGCGTCGCCGGGCGACGCACCGATTGGGCGCGCGTCGGGCCGTCGGACGACCGGGCCGATTCCGGAAGCGGGGGCGTCGGGCGCGGCGTCAGCGGGGGATGCACCGATTGGGCGAGCTTCGGATCGGCGGACGACCGGGCCGATTCCGGAAGCGGGTACGTCGGGCGGGCCAGGCGCGTCGGGCGGGCCAGGCACGTCCTCGCCAGCGTCGCCGTCGGATGTACCGATTGGCCGCGCGGGGCGTCGGACGACCGGGCCGCTCCCTGAAGCGGGCGTGTCGGGCGCGTCGTCGCCGGCGGATGCGCCGATTGGCCGCGCGTCGGGCCGTCGGACGACGGGTCCGCTCCCGGAAGCGGGCGCGTCGGGCGAGCCAGGCGCGTCGTCGCCGTCGGATGCACCGAGCGGCCGCGCGTCGGGCCGTCGGACGACGGGTCCGATCCCCGAAGCGGGCGCGCCAGGCGCGGCCTCTCCGGTGGAGCGCTCCGGGAGGATCACCCGACCTCCGGCGATCGACGACGCATCGGCGGCGCGCGCGAGCTCCGTCGAGGGCGGCGTCTCCCCGGCCGAGCCGGGCGCCGGACGGCCGGCGATCGAGGCGCTCGCGCGCCAGAGGTCGGCGCGCGACTCCGGTCGCTCCTCGGTGATCTCGTCGGCGACCGAGCCGCCGCCGCCCGCGCGGCGGACCCGCGAACCGCCGGGCCTCGGCGAGTGGTCGGAGGACACCGAGCCGAGCTATCGCGCGGAGAAACTGTCGGAGCTGGGCGCGCTGTCGGTCGCCGGGCCCGCCGCGGCCGGGTCGGCCCCCGCTGCGCCGACCGCGCGACCGGGACCTTCGCGACCGCCGCCGATCCCCAAGGACGCGCGTCGCAAGGGTGCGAGCGAGGCGCCGCCCGCGGCGCACGGGCCCAGGAGCGCTGACCCGGCAGCCGCGGCGAGGTCACCGGGCCGCGCGTCGGAGGGCGCGCCGGTTCACGAGCCGACCGGGCGATCGTCGGTCAGCGCCGCGCCGCCTCTGTCCGGGCAGGCCGAGCCACCACTGCCGCGTCTGCCGCGCGGCGCCAGCCCGAGCGCGCCTCCGCCGTCGTCGGCCGATCCTTCGCCGTCGTCGAGGCGATCGCGGCGGAGCGTGCCGACCACCGCGCCTCCAGCGGACGAGCCGGAGTCGTCGACCAGGCGGCCGTCGCGCGCGAGCCCGACCGCCCCACCGCCGTCCAGCTCGTCGCCATCGGCATCCGACTCGGACCCGCGTCTCGCCCGCCTCGGCACGATCGCGTCATCGGTGCTCGGCTCGACTCTCGACGGCGCCACCGCGTCGCGTCTCCCGCTGCGCGCCCCGGGAGGCACCGGCGCGCCGCCGGGGGCATCGCCGGCCGCGGAGTCGCTCGAGAGCGGGCCCGAGCCGCTTCCGCCGCCGCCGCGCCTGCGCTCGCCTTCGTCGACGTCGCCGGCGCCGCCCTCCGGCGCGGAGCCGCCCTTCACCGGCGGCGATCGACCCGCGGGTAGACATCCAAACTTCGCCAGCCCCGAGGCCTTTGCCGGGACCGATCCGGCCTTCTCCGGGCCTCGCGGCCCGTCCTCGCCGTTCGCCGAGACGCTGCCGCCGCCGCTGTCGGACATCGAGCCGTCGCCGTTCGGGCTCGATCCACCGCCCTTCGCGTCCGAGCCGCCGTTCACCGGTTCGCAGCCGCCGTCGCTGTTCAGCCTCAGCGACCTGCCGCCGCCGTCGTCGTCGGGCTTCGGCGCCGATCCGGCGGGCGGGTTCGCGGCGGTCGCGTCGCCGTTCTCGGTGACCGAGCCCCAGCTTCCCCCGCGCGGGTCACCGTCCTCGCCGTTCTCGGTGACCGAGCCGCAGCTCCCTCCGCGCGCGCCCGGGGCGAGGCCCTCGGCGTTCGCGACCGCGGAGCCGCTGCCGCCGCCGCCCACCGCGTACGGGCCGCCGCCGCCGCCGCCGATGCTCGCGCGCCGCCATGACTCCGGGCATGGTCAGGGCGCACCGGACGACCCGCTCCTGCGCCGCGGCAGCGATCCGCTGCCTCCACCGTTCGGGGCTGGTTTCCCCGCGCAGTCGCCGTCGACCGATCCCGGCTTTCCGCCGGTGGCTCGTCCCGGCGCGACCCCGCCGCCCGACGAAGCGCCCGGCGCCGAATCCACGCTGGCCGGGGTCGAGGCGTGGCAGCCCCCGAGCACGGCCGGCGAGCGCGGCGCCGGATTCGGGCCGCCCACGCCACCGTGGTTCGATCAGACGCTCGACCGAAAGCTTCACCAGCCGTTCGCCGCGGTTCCGCCCGCCTCCGCGCGATCGCAGGAACCGCCCACCGACGGCGGCGTGCCCGGCACCGACGCGGCCCGCTTCAGCGACTTCTACGCGTCCGATTCGCAGATCGGGCAGGCGATCGATCGAGCCCTCGACAGCGATGCGACGGTCGACGGCGCGCGAGCGGTCGACCCCGATCAGGTCCTCGCCCGCCATCCGTCGTTCGGCGAGGCCACCGGCGATCGGGACTACGGCGACCCGGCGACCGGTGAACAGTCGATCGCCGAGGAGACCCTGCGCGGCCGCGGCTTCGATCGAACCGGCGCCGACCAGCCCGACGGCGACGCGGGCCTGGCCGACACCGACTTCGGCCCGCGCGGCGAGGATCCGCGCCGCGATCGCCGGCGCGGCGGCGACCTCGCCCTGGCCGATACCGCCTTTGCGTCCGCGTCTCCGTCCGCCGCGCCGCATGCGCCCGTCGCCGACGATCGAGGCGCCGCTGGCGGCTTCGGCGACGCCGGCCTCGCCGCCCGCGGCTTCGGCGACCAGGCCTTCGGCGATCCCGCCCTCGCCGACCGCGGCTTCGGCGACCCCGCCTTCCGCGATCCCGCGTTCGGCGACCCCGCCTTTCGCGATCCCGCGTTCGCCGACCCCGCCTTCCCCGACCGCGGCTTCGGCGACCCCGCCTTCCCCGACCGCGGCTTCGGCGACCCCGCCTTCCCCGACCCGGCCCGCGCGCGGCGCCCCTCGTCCGGTCACTCCGGCGCGGCCCCGGACGAGCAGCTGTACGGCGATCCGTCCGGCGCCGACCAGCGCCATGGCGCGCCGTACGCGGCGCAGGCCTACGGCGATGAGCCCTACGCCGAACAGCACTACGGCGATCAGCCCGGCGGCGAGCAGCCCTATGGCCAGCAGCCCTACGGCCAGCAGGCCTACAGCCAGCAGCCCTACGGCCAGCAGCCCCACGCCGAGTACAACGAGCAGCCGTACGCCGAGGCCTCGTACCGCGGCCCGCATGCCGAGCCATCGTTCGACGCCCCGGTGTGGGAGCCGGTCTTCGGCGAGCAGGTCTACGGCGACGGCCCCGAGCACCACGCCGAGCCCCCGCCCGTCCTTCGCGACTACCGCCCGTCGGAGCGCCGGTCGCCCGAGTACTACCCGACCGATCAGGCGCCGCCCGACTATCTCCCGCCCGACCACTTCGATCTCGAACAACCGCCGCCGCTCGCGCCGGGCGACGACGAGCTCCGCCCTGCGCCCGCGGTGTGGAAGCAGGCGCACCCGTCGGCGCGACGGTGGGCCGACAAGCGCAAGACCGCGGGCGGGCTTGGTCGCGCGCCCAGCCCGCCGCGCATGGCCTCCGGCCTCCTCCTGGCCGGCCTGGGCGCGTGGCTCCTGCTCAGCTTCCTGCCCGCGCGCAAGCCGCTGACCGAGCCGGAGCGGGTCCGCATCAGCCACCAGGCCGGCGTGGACGAGAACGCCTGGCGCTTTCCGCCGATGCTCTACCAGGTCGCCCAGGGCGGCGCCGCGCTCTACGTCTCGCTCGGCTTCCTCATCGCGGTGCGCGGGCTGTTCTTCCGCCGCCGCGTCGAGATCGCCTGCCGTCGCTGCAGGCGGATGGTGGTGGCCGAGCGGCGCGCGCTGGCGCTCCGGTGCGAGAGCGGTGGTCACTCGGCCGGCGTCAACTGGGGCGCGCTGGTCCTGACGCTCGCCCTCCTGGTCCTGACGCTCGCGCTCATCGCGCTCGTGGTCGTGGTCAAGTTCAAGATCGACATCGGCCTGGGCGTGGACAGCGGCTGACGTCGCTCCCGAGGCCGCCCCGCCGCGCGCCATAGCCGCCCTCCGGGGCGCGGGCTACACTCGAGCCATGCGCCGGTCGATCCTCCTCTGCGCCCTCGTCCTGGCTGCCGTCACCGCGTGCGGCCGCAAGTCGGCCCCCGCGGTCCAGACTCTCCCGCCCGACCAGGCGGCCGAGATCCTCATCAACCGCAACTGGCTCGATCGCTGGCCGACCGGCGAGAGGGAGCGCCTCCACGTCTATCGCTTCACCCCGAGCATGGGCGGCGGCGTGTACCAGGACCGCACCCTGTTCGCCGGCCAGTTCGAGCTGTTCACCTACCAGCTCGAGGGTGACCACCTGACCATCCAGTGGCCGAACTCGAGGGAGGAGGACCGCATGGTCTTCCGCGTCCAGCGCGTCACCGGCCCGGAGCCGTTCGACCTTCGCCTCGAGCTCAGCACCCCGTCGCGCGGCCCGCGCACATACTATGGACGGACCGCGGAGACCGGCGGCGCCGCGGCCGACCCGCTCTGGTCGCTCGCGCATCCGTGAGCCGCGCCGAGCCGCGCCCGGCCGCGGCCCCGCACCCGATCCCCTACCAGGGCAGCAAGCGCCGCCTGGCCGCCGCCATCCTGGCCCACGCGCCCGGCCGGGTCTGCCGCCTGATCGAGCCGTTCGCCGGATCGGCCGCGGTCAGCCTGGCGGCCGCCTCGCGCGACCTGGCCGCGCGCTATTGCATCGCAGACCGGCTGGGCGCGCTGGCCGCGCTGTGGCGCGCCATCCTCGATCACCCCGACCACACCGCCGACGCCTACGAGCGGCTGTGGCGCGCCCAGCACGCCGACGCCGCGTCGCACTATCGCGCGGTGCGCGCCCGCTTCAACCGCACCGGCGATCCGGTCGCGCTGCTGTATCTACTGGCGCGCTGCGTGAAGAACGCGGTCCGCTTCAACGGGGCCGGACAGTTCAACCAGGGCGCCGACCACCGCCGCGCCGGCGTGCGCCCGCCGCGCATGCGCCGCGAAATCGCGCGCGCGTCCGCGCTGCTCGCCGACCGGGCGGAGGTCGTCGCCGCCGACTACGCCGAGCTCCTGGCCGACGCCTCCCCGGGCGACCTGGTCTACCTCGACCCGCCGTACCAGGGCGTCAGCGGCTCGCGCGACCCGCGCTACATCGCCCCGCTCGACCTCGATCGCTTCGTCGGCCAGCTCGACGCCCTCAACCGGCGCCGGGTCCCGTTCCTGGTCAGCTTCGACGGCAGCTCGGGCGGCCGCACCTACGGCGCCGCGCTCCCGGCCGAGCTGCGCCTGCGTCGGGTCTGGCTGCGCGCCGGCCGCTCCTCCCAGGCCACCCTGGTCGGTCGCGTGGCCGAGACGGTCGAGTCGCTCTACCTCTCGCCGGCTCTGGCCGGCTCGCGTCGGGCCGCCGGCCGCTGAGCGCCGCCTACCCGCTGCAGATCTCGGCGCAGAACTCGGCCTCGCCCGCATCGTCGACCGGGCATCGCGGCACCAGCGTGAGGGTGTCCTCGTCGAGGAGGCGGTCGTCCTCGTCGAGCAGCTGCGCGCGGATGACCAGGGTCTCGTCGCGCACGCGGATGCCGATCGGCGTCGGGCACATGAAGCTGGGCAGCGCGTCGCGCTCGTCGCCGTCCGGCAGCTCCCACCAGCCGTCGCCGCTCTGGATCGGGATCTCCACCACCGCGGTCGACGCGCGCAGCACCAGCTTGTCGTCGGACTGGCGGCGCGCCTGCCGCTCGAGGTGGAGCCGGCCGGCCGCGCCGCGGACGCGCAGCCCGGTCCACACGTGGAAGCCACCCTGAGCGCCGCCGATCAGCGTCACGTCGTCGCCGTCCTCCACCGGCGTGAACCCGGATCCGTCGGCGCTCGCCCCGCCCAGGATCAGCTCGGCGCTCCCCACCGCCGCGTCGGGCTCGCCCGGCTCGACGGCGCCGTCCCCGCCGCAGGCCGCCAGCGCGATCGCGCCAGCGGCCCACGCTCGTCCCGGCCAGCTCGACAACGCTAGCCCCGGCGCCGACGCCGCCGCAACCCGAGCAGGAGCGCGAGCCCGCCCACCGCGAGCCCGCCGGCCGCGCCCGATCCGCCGCCGGCCGCGCAGCCGTCGTCGTCGCCGCGCCTCGGGAAGGGCTCGGTGTTGTCGGCGATGACCTGCGCGATCGCGTCGCTGTTGTCCACGACGACCTCCGACGCGCCCTCCTCGCGCTCGACCTGGATGAAGCGGCTGAGCGGCCAGTTGATCGACGTCCACGGGTTCACGCCGACGCCGTCGGGGAAGGCCAGCTCCCAGCCGTCCTCGGTGAAGAGCGTGGCCGGCGTCGTGTTCGGCGAGTCCTCCGAGATGAGGCCGCAGTGGTAGACGACGCGACCCTGGTGCACGTTCGAGACGTCGGGCAGATCCGGGTTGAAGCTGAACACCGGGTCACGCGTCATCTCGTCGGCCGACATGGTGGTGAACAGCCGCGTCATGTAGGAGTTCTTGCGGAACAGCTCACCGGCGGCCAGCGTCGGCACGACCACGCGCTCCTCGAGCTCGTTGGTCAGCTCGATCGGGTCGAACTCGAGATCGAGATCCTCGAACAGCTCCGGCTGCTGCTTGCTCAGCTCGTCCACGTAGTAGCGGATGCCGAAGTAGTAGTCGCTGGTCGTCAGTCCCTGGTTGGTCAGGTACTCGGCCAGCGCGGCCGGGACCGGCAGGTGGCGGGCGAGCACCGCCAGGGTCTGCGAGGTGAACGTCGCCGAGAACGAGCCCGGGGAGAAGCTGGCCGCGGTGTAGCCGGTGGAGCTGAGGTACTCCACGTAGTTCACCGCGTCGGTGTTGGAGCGCAGCTCGTCGAGGTCGCCGAACCGGCTCGGGTAGTCGAGCAGGTCGAGCATGATCGCGCTGTCGCCGGCGTACTCGGTCACGAACGACTGGTGCTCGTCCGCCTCGTCGACCGCGCGCGTGATGACGTCGATGTAGTTCGCGCCGAAGCTGAACCAGTCGATCTCGGCGTCGTTGATCTCGGTGTGGAAGTAGTTGCGCGGGATGGCGCGATCCTCGCCGAGCACCCAGACCATGACTGGCATGTCTGGGTCCGCGGCCACGCCGGTCAGGACGATCGGGATCATCGGCAGGTCGCTGGCGTACTTCACCACCACCGGCTGGATGTCGCCGACGTCGTTGCCCTTGCGCAGCTTGAGGGCCAGGAAGTAGGCGCCCGGGCGGATGTACGGGTCGACCGCCTCGTCGGTGCCAGCCGGGACGAAGAATCCGTTGTCGCCGAGCCACCCGAGCATCGGGTCCTTCGAGTCGGCGCTCAGAACGGCGTAGTCGTACGGGCCGATCGAGCCCTGCACGATGAGCGGGTCCTCCGATTCGGGGGGTGCCGGGCCGTCGCCGCTGTCGCTGTCGCCGGCCCCGTCGTCGCTGCTGCCGGCCGAGTTGAAGGCACAGTCGCCCTCGTACTCGACGACGAGGCTGTACCTGGGCTGAGTCTGCTGGATGAGCTGTCCGAACAGCTCGTCGGTCCCCACCTCGAGCGTCGGCACCGACGGTAGCGGGAGGAGCCAGCCGAACTCCTCGGCCGCGCCCTTGTACTGGATCTGGATGTGCGCGGTCACCACGCCGTCGTCGACCTGGAAGGCGATCCGCTCGCCGGCCTGGACGATGGGGACGGTCGGATCGGGCGGCGTGAAGCAGCCGCAGGCGCGAGCCGCCGGCGCGCGGAGGAGGAAGACGCCGCCGACCAGGACCGCTCCAGCGGACACGGCAGCGAGACGAACGGCGAGCCGGTGATTCATACGCGAAGCCCCCTGATGAGTTACGGCGACTCGAAGCAAGGCCGAGGCCGACAACTCAGCCCGTTGTAAGCAACTGGGATCATGGCAGGGTTAGTCAGACTTCCGACTTCCTTCCACCTTGCTCCATCAAAAAACCACGTGGCGCATCGCGGCGTACATCGCACGACCAGGAGGCGTGGATGCTTGTTCCGGATGCCTCGAATGGCCGGCTGGCCACTTGACGTCCGCCCCCCGGGGAGACAACGCTCCTGCGCGTCGACACGGATTCTCGTGAGCTAGTAGAAGGCGGCGAGCTTGGGTCGACAGGGGCCGCCAGCTGAAGAGGAACTTGGTCGTGCACAAAGGTACTGTGAAGTGGTTCAATAATACGAAGGGCTTCGGCTTCATCGCGCAGGACGACGGTCCGGACGTCTTCGTCCACCACACGGCCATCATGGCTGATGGCTTCAGGACCCTCTCTGAGGGGGAGACTGTCGAGTTCGAGATCGTCCAGGGACCGAAGGGCCTGCAGGCCGCCAACGTCCGCCGCGCCTAGCTGACAGCTAGCGGTGGCGGATGCGCCCCGCCGGGGCGACGAACGGGCGAGGTGGCTCGCCCGTGTCGTGTCTCGGCATCCTGGCGGGGCTCCTCTTCCCCTCGAGACCTCTTCGACGCCGGCCGGCTATCTGTAACCGGCGGCCTGGAGCGAGAAGAGGTGGCTGTAGTGGCCGCCCAGCGCGACCAGCTCCTCGTGGCTGCCCTGCTCGAGGATGCGGCCACCGGCGAGCACGATGATCTGATCGGCCATCCGCACCGTCGAGAACCGGTGCGAGATGAGGATCGCCATCTGGCGCTCCGTCACCTGGCGGAAGTGCTGGAAGATGAGCGCCTCGGCGCCCGCGTCCATCGACGCGGTCGGCTCGTCGAGGACGAGGATGTCGGCGTCGCGCCGCATGAACGCGCGCGACAGCGCCACCTTCTGCCACTGACCGAGCGACAGCTCGCGCCCGTCCTTGAACCAGCGGCCGAGCTGGGTCTGGTAGCGGTCGGGTAGCTCCTCGATGAACGGCGCCGACATCCCGGTGATGGCCGAGGCGCGCCAGCGGTCCTCGTCGCCCAGGGCGCGCACGTCACCGACGCCGATGTTCTCGCCGGCGATGAACTGGTAGCGGACGAAGTCCTGGAAGATGACGCCGATGCGTCCGCGCAGGGTGGGCAGGTCCCACTGGCGCAGATCGGTCCCGTCGAGGATGACCCGCCCGGCGGTCGGCTCGTAGAGCCGGGTCAGGAGCTTGATGAGGGTGGTCTTGCCGGAGCCGTTCTCGCCGACCAGCGCCAGCTTGCGCCCGGGCGGGAGGTGGAAGGTCACGCTCTCGAGGGCGGGGCGGTCGCCGCCCGGGTAGGTGAACGAGACGTCCTCGAAGCGAATGCCGTCGCCGGGGCTGACCCCGGTGGTGACGTTGCCGCCGGGCGGCGCCACCGGCGTCTCGAGCAGCTCGTACAGGTTCGACAGGTACAGGTTGTCCTCGTACATGCCGCCGATCGCGGACAGCGCCGCCGACAGCGCCGCCTGGCCCTGCTTGAAGACCAGGACGTACATGGTCATGTCGCCGAGGCTGATGCGCGCGGTGGCCGCCTTGATCGCGATCCACGCGTACGCCCCGTAGAACGCGGCGGTCGACACCATGCCGAGCGCGAAGCCCCAGCCGCCGCGCCGCAGGGTGAGGTTGCGGTCCTCGCGGTAGAGCCGCTTGAAGATGTCGTCGTAGCGCTCGAGCAGGGTCGGGCCGAGCCCGAACAGCATCACCTCCTTGGCCGAGTCCTCGCGCGCGATCACCGACTCGAGGTAGACCTGCTGTCGCGTCTCCGGCGTGCGCCAGCGGAACAGGCGGAACGCCTGCACCGAGAAGCGGGTCTCGGCGGCGAACACCGGCAGCGCGGCGACGATCAGGATCGCGGCGGCCAGCGGTGAGAAGCGCAGGAGCAGCGCGCCGTAGGTGACCAGGGTGATGAGGTTCTGGACCAGCCCGAACGTGCGGGTGACCAGGCTGAGCGGGCGGCTCGACGCCTCGCGCCGCGCGCGGGTCAGCTTGTCGTAGAACTCGGAGTCCTCGAAGTGGCGCAGCTCGAGGGTGAGCGCCTTCTCGAGGATCATCACGTTGACCCGCTGGCCGAGGAGCGCGCGCAGGAGCGACTGGCAGACGGTGAGCCCGCGCTGGGTGGCGGCCATCGCGGTGACCAGCCCGGCCTCCAGCGCGACGAACTCGACCGCGCGCTCCGACGAACCGTGGTGCGCGGCCGCCGCGACCACCGCGTCGACCAGCCACTTGCCGACGTAGGCGACGAAGGCGGGCAGGACACCGGCCACCAGGCTGAGCACGACCAGGAGCACGGTCAGCGCCCGGCTGGTGGTCCAGACCAGGGCCACCGCGCGCCCGCTGTACTGGAAGACCGACGTCAGATCGCGCAGGCCGCGCCGCGGGGTTCGATCGGGCTCCATGACGTGTGGATCGGCCACTGTGGTTGCACCCTACCAGGAGCACATGGCAACGTCCGCCGTGCCGCCGTGCCGTCGTCGACCTCGATCTCGAAGACCCTGTCCAACGCCGAGCTGAACGAGCTCCTCGGCCGGCTGAAGGGGCCCAACCGACTCGTCGCCGAGAAGTATCCGGGCGAGGCGGATCGACGCCAGCCGGTGCACACCGTGTACGGCGGCGCTCATCTGTTCAAGTCTGACCTGGCCGGCAAGCTGGGGGCAATCGCGCTCGCCGCGCTCGACGAGTACGGAGCCGATCCCGTCCAGTTCGCCGACGCGATCGGCTTGACGGTGGCGCCCGACATGGCACGCGCCATCCACCAGCGTGTTCGCGCCAAGCTGGAGCGCGAGCCGGTCGAGGACGTCCGCATCGACTTCGAGGACGGCTACGGCAACCGATCGGAAGAGGAGGAGGACGGCCACGCCGCCCAGGCCGCCCAGGAGCTGGCCCGCGGCATGGCGGATGCCACGCTGCCGCCGTTCTCCGGCATCCGCATCAAGCCGCTGTCCGACGAGCTGGCCCGGCGCAGCCTGCGCACCCTCGACATCTTCCTGACCACGCTGGTCAAGGAGGGGCGCGGCCAGGTGCCGAGCCACTTCGTGGTCACGCTGCCGAAGATCACCTGCCCCGAGCAGGTCGACGCGCTCGGCCGGGCGCTCGAGCAGCTCGAGACGCGCCTGCGCCTCGCGCCGCGCACCTTGATCATGGAGTTCATGGTCGAGGCCACGCAGTCGATCGTCGGCCCCGACGGCGTGCTCAACCTGCCGCGCATGCTCGACGCCGCGCGCGGCCGCTGCGTGGCGGCTCACTTCGGGACCTACGACTACACCGCGTCGTGCAACATCACCGCCGCGCACCAGCGCATGCGCCACCCGGCCTGCGACTTCGCCAAGCACATGATGCAGGTGGCGTACGGCGGGCGCGGCATCTGGCTCAGCGACGGCGCCACCGCGATCATGCCGGTGCCGATCCATCGCGCCGACCCGGGCGCCGCGCTCGACCCGGCCCGGCAGGCGGCCAACCGGCGCAGCGTCCACGACGCCTGGCGGCTCCACGTCGCCGACATCCAGCACAGCCTGGTGAACGGGTTCTACCAGGGCTGGGACCTGCACCCCGCCCAGCTGCCGACCCGCTACGCCGCGGTCTACGCGTTCTTCCAGGAGGGGCTGGCGGCGGCGTCGCTTCGGCTGAAGACGTTCGTGTCGCGAGCGGCCCAGGCCACGCTGGTCGGCGACGTGTTCGACGACGCTGCGACCGGGCAGGGGCTGCTCAACTTCTTCCTGCGCGGCATCAACTGCGGCGCGTTCGGCGAGGCCGACGCGCTGGCGACCGGGCTCACCGTCGACGAGCTCCGCTCGCGCTCGTTCTACCAGATCCTGATCAACCGGCGCGGCCAGGGCGGCGGCGCGCCGGGCTGAGGAGGTCCACCCCATGGACCGCCGGCGGCCGCGCTCGACCAGCGACGAGATCGACCTCTACATCCGCACCTACTACTCGTTGCTCCGCTCGAGCGGCGACGTGCGGGTGAGGGCGTTCGAGGAGGCCCACACCTTCTCCGACTCGAGTCTGCACACCGGCGCGCGCGATCCGTCGCCGGACGTGGCGGCGTTCGCCTACAGCGCCGGGCGCCTGCCCGACTGCTTCCCGCACGTCCACCGGGTGGTGCTCGGCCAGAGCATGGAGCAGTTCGAGCAGGCCGGCCTCGCGGTCCGCCAGTTCGAGTCGGTGCGAGCGCGCGGCCGCCGCCGCGCCATGGGCTGGGACGGGCAGGGGCTGCTCGCGGTCTTCATCACCAGCGCGAGCGACATCGACGATCTGGTGCCGATCGTCACCGCCTATCAGATCGAGTGGAACAAGCTGCACGCGCTGCTCGGACCGGGCGCGGCGTCGGAGTCGCCGGCCAGCGCTCCGGATCCCGACCGGCGCGCGGCGGCCGCGCTGGCGCGCCTCCAGCTGGGCGAGGTCGACTCGGAGCGCCTGTGCGCCGCGCTCGGGCCGAGCTGGGCCGGCGCCCTCGAGATCATGGCCGCGCGCGAGTCGGACCTGTCGATCCGCCTGCTCTACGGATCGTTCAGCCAGTACCAGACGTCGGCCCAGCGCTGGTGGGGGGCCATCGAGAAGCACTACGTCGCGCCGCGCATCACCGCCGGGGAAGGGTCGGTGCCGGGGCCGCCTCGCGCCCACCGCCGGCCGATCTACCTGATCTCGTCCAACACCCACTCGCTGCCCAACCTGGTCGGCGGCTATGCGCGCGCACACCGCGATCAGATCGCCGAGTTCGCCCGCCAGCGCGACCCGGAGCGGCTCGGCGCCCCGCTCCAGCAGGCCCAGGCGCGCGGCGACGACCACGCGGTCTCCAACTACCTCTACTACCTCCTCCGCGACTACCTGAACCACGTCGACGCCGGCGCCGAGGTCCGCGGCGCGGTCCAGGCGTTCGACAGCGAGAGCGGCATCACCTCGGTGCCGAGCCCGGGCCGCATCGACGTGTCGGCCCAGCTGATCGAGGTGGCTCGCCTCCGCCCGGACCGCATGGACCCGCGGGTGCGGGTCGACGGGGCCGAGCGCCTGGCCGGGTCGGAAGCGGTCATCCTCAACATCGACTACCCGCTGGGCATGGCCGCCTACCACCACCTGTCCCGGGTGGCCCAGGGGGTGGACGAGGTGCGCGGCATCTACGTGATGGGCAAGGCCGCCACCCTGAACGGGCGGGTCGGCGACGTGCTCATCTCGAGCGCGGTCTACGACGAGCACTCCCGCAACACGTACCTCATCCGCAACTGCTTCTCGACCGGGCTGCTCCAGCCCTACATGCAGGAGGGGACGGTGCTGGACAACCAGAAGGCGGTCACCGTCCGCAGCGCATTCCTGCAGAACCGCGACTACATGAGCCTGTTCTACGGCGAGGGCTACACCGTGCTCGAGATGGAGGCGGGGCCCTACCTCTCGGCGGTCTACGAGATCATCAGCCCGGGCCGGCACCCGAACGACGAGATCGTCAACCTTTCGACCCAGGTCCGCTTCGACCTCGGCGTCCTCCACTACGCGTCCGACACGCCCTACTCGCGGCGGCAGAGCCTGCTGTCCAAGAGCATGTCGTTCTTCGGCGTGGAGAGCACCTACGCGTGCGCGGTCGCGATCCTCCGACGCATCTTCGAACAGGAGGTCTCACTCGCCAGTGGGACCCCCACCGACCCGGCGCCGCGCAGGCCATAGAAAGTCCTCCGCCTCTCACATCCCGATAATTTCGGACGCGAGAAGCACCGTGGCGTCAACGGCCTGAGACGGTCGAGTCACGTGCTGAGCAAGGACCGTTCCATCCACCATAACGCGCCCGAACCGCGACACTTTGATCGTAGCTGCGCGACCTTGCGAGTGATGTTGGCCGTAGGCACCAAGGGGGACCTTCCACCCCGATGCGCTCCGAAGCAGCGGGCAAGGCCGGCTCGGCGATCGGACGTGACGCAACCTAAGTCAGCGCCGGCGCGGCGGGAGTCGATGTAGGGGATTCGCGTCCCCTTGCACTGCCGGGGTCATCCGGACACTGGAACAACCGTTGCACTGCCGGCTCGTGCGGCCCACTGTCGGGCCCGGGGAGGTTTTTCCAATGAACGCTCGTATGGAGCGAATCTGCCTGAGCGGGACGCTGCTCACAGCGCTCATCGCCTCCGCCGGAGGATGCAGTGGCGGAGGCGAACCTGGTGGCGAAGTTGATCCCGAGTGCGTGCTCGAGGATGAGGCCGAGAAGTCGCCGGGTTATCCCTTCGACTTCGCGGTCTTCAAAGATGACATCGCCCCCACCCTCGTGGCCAGTTGCACCGCGGGTGCCTGCCACCTCCCCGGTTCCGATCCAGCCAACGCCGATGGACTCGGCTTCGGCGGGTTCACGGTCTGGGCCGGCGCAGCCGATGATGACTGCGATCGGGTGAAGACCTTCAAGAGTTTCCGCGACAAGGCGGATACGACGACCCCCGACAACAGCCGGGTCGCCTACTCGTTGAACGGCGGCCTCGCGACTCACCCGGTCAAGACGACGGATGGGACGATCGAGCAGGCCGTCGCCGACAAGCTGCTGGCCTTCATCACGGCGGCCAACGTGGCCTGCGTGGCCGACGGCGGCTGCGCCCCGGTCACCGGCGGGGTCGACTACTTCGACTACGCCGTCTATCAGAGCACCATCCAGCCGGCGCTGGACGCCGCTGGCGCCGGCATCGGATGCTCGTCGTCCGCGGCCTGCCACGCCGGGCCGGTCGGCCAGCTCGGCGTCATTCTCAACCCGGCTCCGGCGGCGGATAGCGCCGAGATGGCGGCCAACTACGAGATGGTGAAGTCGAAGATCAGCCTCGACGGCGATCCCAAGACCTCGCTCCTCTACGTGCAGGCGACCATCAAGCACGGCGGCGGCGTCTCCACCACCATCGACGCGGCGGGAGCCACGGCGCTGGAGGGCTTCATCCAGGCCGCGATCGACGCCCGAGGCGCCGTGGATCCGGGCACCGGTTCGGGTGGCTGCGCCAACCCGGCGCTGCTCGACGTCGGCGTGTTCGAGGACGAGATCCTTCCGATCCTGAACGGCGAGATCGACCTCAACGATCAGAACAACGAGGGCACGGCGACCGGCTGTACCCGCCAGACCTGCCACGGCGTGGCCCGGCCGGGGGCGCTCACCCTGATCCCGACCGACCCCATCGAGACGCAGCTCGCCAACTTCGCCTGCTTCGTCAACCTGGCCAGCCCGTCGAGCTCGCCGGTCCTGCTCTGCCCGAGCAAGTCCCCGGCCTGCCCGAAGAACCCGCACCCGGGTGACCGTATCTTCGACGGCGCGGACGACAACAACTACGAGCGAATCCTCTCGTACCTGTTCTCGGCCAACAGCGACAACATCCCGATCGACTTCGCGTTCTACGCCCGTCGCATCAACCCGATCTTCGACAACCGCAACGCGGTCGAGGATGGCGCCCAGGGCCGCACCTGCGCCGACACCAACGCCTGCCACGGGATCCAGGTCGCCACCCAGGCGCCGCCGAACGGCTCCAACTTCGGCCTCCTGCCCGACGCCGGCGAGAACGTGGCGCGCCTGAAGGCGAACTTCACCGAGGCCGCCTCGATGATCAACTTCAACACCCCGGACGGCAGCTCGCTGTTCCTCTACCCGACCAACGAGATCAACAACGTGGACGGCAACGAGTTCGCGACCGGCACCATCCATCCGGGCGGCGCCGACTTCGCCATCGACTCGGCCTTCGCCCTCGACATCCTGAAGTTCGCCGAGGGCCTCAGGCCGGACGGCGACGGCAACCAGCTCAACTGGCTGATCGCCGGCGCGTTCCAGGGTGCCAACGACATCGACGACGACACCCTCGTCGATGAGGACAACGTCCTCCCGGAGGTGTTCCAGCAGGCGGGCGGCGACGAGCTGGCCGGCAAGTGGGACGCCTTCTTCTCGGACGATGCGCTGGTCGACGTGGGCGCCTTCCTGACTGGCGACGCCGGCAGCGGCCGGATCGCGTTCGCCACCAGCTACCTCATCAACACCACCACCGTCGATCAGCGGGTCGAGGTGGAGCTCACTCCGGTGAACGACGCACGGCTCTACGTGGGTGGCGCCGTCACTGACGTCACGGCTGGCAACACCGCCAGTTTGACGGTCACCATCCCGGCCTCGCGCGCGACCGACACCCCGCAAGGCAACCGGATCTTCATCAAGCTGTTCCAGGCGGCCGACGAGGCCGATCTCGCCTTCACCGTTCGACTGCTGCGGGCTGACAACAACCAACCGTTCAATGACGTGGGCGGCGAGCTCGTACTCAAGCTCGGTCCTCAGGGAGGAATCTGAACATGCGTAGGCTCGGAAGCTTCGAGAGCTTGCTCGCCTCGACGATCGCGGGCAGCGCCTTGCTCGTCGCCTTGCTGGCGACCGGCGCGGGTTGCACCCTTGGCGTCGCGGACGACGACGACGACACCGCTGCAGACGACGATGGTGGGGATAACCCGCCACCGCCGCCCCCACCGCCCGTCATCCCGCTGCCCGCCAAGTACGTGCGCGGATCGCTGGCGCCCCTGTTCGAGCTCATCGCGGTCAATGACGAGCGCCGGATCGATCCTTTCGGCATCGCGCTCGAGGACCAGGACTTCCAGATCGTCGGCGGCGGCTTCGTCACCGTCGAGCAGAAGCTGGACGAGGTCGGCGCCCAGATCGGCAACGAGCGCGGTAGCGGCCCGATCGACCTCATCAAGGGCCAGGACCGCCTGCGCACCTCGCTGATGGCCTTCCGCGGCAAGCCGACCGACGTCAAGGCGGTCGTGGGCATCGACGGCATCCGCAAGCTGGTCGTGCCGCTCGGCGGCGACATCAGCACCCCGGGCAACGAGGTCGCCGTCTTCGACGTGGACAACGAGGACAACCCGCAGCTGGTCAAGGTCGGCATCAAGCCGATCAAGATCGCGCCGCACGAGGACGGGGTCGCGTTCGTCTGCAACCAGTACTCGAACTACATCTCGGTCATCGACGTGGCCGAGGAGGACCTGCTGCGCCGTACCGACGGCACGCCGGTCGAGATCCCGACGGAGTACTACTGCAGCGACATCCTCCTCGCCGACAAGACCATCGGCGGCGAGCAGGACCGCGAGCTGTACCTGTTCGTGGCCAACGAGTGGCGCGGCGCCGTGCTTCGCTACGACATCTCGCTCGTCACCGACGGCATCAATGACCGCGTCATCGACGTCGTCATCGACAACCCCGGCGACCCGGTCAGCACCCCGGCGAAGTACATCACCGGCGTCGGCTCCAACCCGAACAAGCTGCGCCTGAGCGACGATCAGGAGAGCGTGTTCGTGGCCAACGGCCGTGGCGGCGTGGTCGCCAAGATCGGCATCCGCAACGGCGACGTGCTCGGCGAGATCAACATCGGCGCGCCGGCGGTGGACGCCCTCCAGATCAACCAGTCGGTGTTCATCCCCACCACGATGGTCGACCGCGGCTATCTGGCCCGCAACGAGGTCACCCCGCCGGACGCCCTGCAGGCCCAGACCTTCGTCGAGAGCCCGCTCAGCGGTCAGCGCGAGGAGGCCCACCCGGGCGCTCAGTTCGACAACACCCTGGCCTACAACTTCGAAGACATTCGCGACGGTACCTCCCAGGTCAACCTCAACCTGACCGCGCAGGAGGTGTACTACACCGACAATATCTCCCCGGAGGAGAACTTCGTCGCCGAGCAGAAGGTCCTGAACGGCGCCGAGCCGGTCACCTTCGAGAAGAACGAGGCCGGCACCCTCCTGTTCGCGGCCCACGCGGGCTCGGACATCGTGCAGGCCCTGGCGGTCAACAACGGCGCCAACTTCCGCCTGACCGAGATCGGCGGCGGCAACGACACCTTCGAGGTCGATGCCCGCCCGATGGCGATGCTCATCGACGAGGACCGCAACGAGCTCACCGTCGTCAACTGGGGCGGCGAGACCCTGCAGACCTTCGACCTCGACACCCAGCAGCAGCTGCAGCGGATCGACCTGGGCTTCGGCAACATCAACACCCAGGCCGAGTACCCGGCGACCAACATCGAGATCGGCGAGTACACCTACTACAACGCCGACTGGTCGAACAACGGTCGCAAGTCGTGCGCGACCTGCCACGGCCCGATCGACCTCATCGGGGACGGCTTCCCGTTCGCGAACGGCGCGACCGCGCCGACCGCCCCGCACGAGGTGAAGCCGAACTTCAACCTGCTCACCACGGACGACTACTTCTGGAACGGCTCGTTCGACAACGGCAGCTACGCTTCGCTGGCGTTCGCCGCGCAGACCCGTACGGTCTGCGAGCAGATCGCCTTTGCCTTCGTCGAGGGTCCGTCCACTCCGGCCAACCAGCGCGTTGGTGACCCGGCCGTGGAAGCCCGCGGCTTCGGCAACTTCGACGCCAACTGCCAGCCGGAGCCGTTCGCCGAGCCGGACCTCGAGGGCCTTCCGCCCAACTTCAACGTGCCGGGCGGCATCGCCGACACCATCGCCGCGCAGAAGCTCGACGCGGCGGTGCAGATCGCGGCGGCGGTCGTGAACCTGGGCGGCCTGGCCGGCCAGAACAACTCCGGAACCGGCGCCGGTGGCGCCATCCTCCGCGAGGACGTGTCCCGCTTCATGGACTACTACTCGGTCTCGATCCTTCGCCTGCCGCCCAACCCGCTCAAGTACCTCAACGAGGCGGGCGAGCTGGCCACCGACGAGGCGGCCAAGATCCAGCGCGGCGAGGCGCTGTTCACCCAGGCCGCCTGCGTGAACTGCCATGATCCGGGCAACACCCGCGCGCCCTACACCGACGGCCTGAACCACGGCGTCGGGGCCGACTGGAACCGCCGCTTCGTCGATCAGTACAACGACGACGCTCGCGTGGTCCTGCCGGACGCGTTCATCGACACGCTCGACGGCGACAACTCGCTCGCCGACGACGAGATCAACATCCACACCAGCATCGACTTCTTCAAGCCGTTCTGCTTCGACACCGAGAGCTGCCTCCGCTTCGACGATCCGCTCGCCGTCACCGGCGACGACGTCGAGGAGAGCCGGCGCCTGGCGCTCAACCAGCAGATCAACTTCGACGACATCGAGCGCGGGTTCGTCCCGGGCAACATGGTCGGTGCGGTTCGCATCAACACCCCGTCCCTCCGCGGCGTCTGGTGGCTCGCCAGCTACCTGCACCACGCACTCGCCCGCAGCATCTACGAGGCGACGCTCAGCCCGGGTCACCCCGGCCTGCGCGAGGGTGAGAAGGGCTTCGCGGTCAGCTCGTCGGGGAACTTCAACTCCCACGGCCAGACCATGGGTCTCTCGCCGGAGGACGTTGACGCTCTCGTGCTGTTCGTGGAGTCCATCGAATAATGAACACGCACCGCCGCCGGGAGCTAGTGGCCGCGCTCGGCGCGGCCCTAGTGGTGGTGTTTGTTCATGGCCGCGAGGCCAGCGCAGAGCGACTGTACACGGAGCGACCTGCCGAGCTGCGCTCGTCCCCCGGGGATGACTCCCAGGTGGTACGGCGCGTCGGCAAGGGCAAGGCCCTCGAGGTAGTGAAGAGACTCGGCACGTGGGTAATGGTCGAGTACGAGGGTAGGACTGGTTGGATCCGCCGCACCGCGCTGTCCACGGAGCCTGTCTCCGGGGGCAGCGCGGGTGACGCGGACGACGACCAGAAGGACGCGAAGAAGGACAAGAAGAAGAAGGACAAGAGCGACGACACCGCCGCGGACGACGACTCGAGCGTCGAGCCCAAGGCCGCGGCGGGCGGCGCCAAGAAGACGGCAGCCAAGAAGAAGGCCGAGCGCAAGAAGTCGCGCAAGTCCCGTCACTCGGCAGACAAGGCGAGTGACGACGAGCAGGACCAGGTTGCCGACGATGAAGGTGAAGACGTGAAGACGCGCCGCCCGCGCTCGACGTGGGCGGCGCGTGGCCGTCTCCCGGGTGGTCCGCTGAAGGTCGAGATCCAGGCGCTGTCGGTCCAGGCGTTCTCCGAGCCGGACGGCAGCGGCAAGGTGGTCTTCACCGTGGCCGAGGGCGATCGCGTGCGAGTCATCGCGCGCGGTGAGAACCGCTGGCTGCTGGTGGAGAACGGCAAGAAGCGGACCGGATGGATCCCGGCGTTTGCGGTGCGCGACAACGGCCTCTTGCCGGAGGCGCGCAAGGACGTGGCCGCGTCGGATGACGACGCCGGTGCCGATGACGCCGAGGAGGCGAGCAGCGCCGACGAGAAGGAATCCGATCGGCCGTCGCGCTCCGGGAAGAGCAAGAGCGGAAAGAGCAAGAAGACGCGGACCGCGGACGCGTCGGACGTCGATGAGAGCAGCGACGAGGGCGAGAGCTCGAGCCGCAGCTCGAGCGACGACGCCGAGGCGACCCTGTCTGGCTCGTCCGACGACGAGATGGCAGACAAGCCAAAGCCGTGGACGCTGACTGGCAGCGTGCACGCCGGCTTCACCGCGGTGGGCATGGACGTGACGCCGACCGGGCAGACCGCCGAGACCGCCAGCTACAACGGACCGATCGCGGGGCTGTCGGGCGAGCTCATGTATCGCATCCGGCCCAAGATCGGGATCCTGTTCGACCTCGACTACGACTTCGCGACGGCGCTGGGCGGGCTGACCGTATCGCCCGAAGGCGGCGAAGACGTGACCGACATCAGCCTGACCACTCACCGGGTCGGGGCGAGCGCGGGGGTGGCCTACGGCAAGCGGGCGACCGGCTCGCTGCGCCTCGGCTACCAGTACGCGATCTTCCAGATCAGCGACATCGACAACGGGGCCAACTGGCCGCGCGAATCGACCTCGGGTCCCACCGCGGGGCTCGGGTTCCAGTACCCCGAGCTCGCCGGCAAGCTGGGCATGCGAGTCGGCCTGGACGCGATGCTGTTCGGCACGCGCAGCCAGACCGAGGGTTCGCGCGACGGGGACCTGGACTCGCTGACGGCGCTCTGGGCGACGCTGCGAGTCGACTACCCGGTCGGGAAGAACCTCGTCATCGACGGTGGATATCGGTTCGGGTACGCATCGGCGTCCTGGACCGGCACGTCCGATCGGAACGGCGCGACCGCGACCGACCGAAAGGACCAGGCGCACGAGATCTCAGTCGGCGCCGGCTGGCGCCTCTAGCGCCGGCCTCTCGCGACGGGCGATCCGGCCTCCCCGATGTGGGGAGGCTGGTCCCCAGTTTCACGTGTGGGATTCAACCGCATGACAATCGCGGGTGAGCCCTCACAAAAGCGCGCCGGGGGCGGTTCCCTCGGCTTTCCATGGACCTGGGATGACGGTGGGCGAGCCTGTCGGCCGCGCTGACCTTTCTTCGGGGGTGGCTCGGTCCCTGCAAACCACGCCGAGGCGTTGTAGGGTTGTGGGAACACCGCAGCAGCCCAAGGGCCGAGAGGAATCTTCATGGTCGATGAGTCGGGTCTCGTCCTCACTGCAGAAGTCGAGGAGGACGAGAGCACCTTCGCCATGCGGGCGGAGGATGCCGAGTACGTGTTTCAGCGCTTCTGCTGTCGCGTCGTCGCCGGCCCCGACACAGGTAAGTGCCGCCAGGCCGACGGCTCCGAGCTCACCATCGGGACCGCGGCCGGGACCGACCTCGAGCTGAGCGACCCGACCGTCTCCCGGCACCACTGTTCGATCCGCGTGGCCGACCTCGGCTTCCACCTGCGCGACCTGGGCAGCACCAACGGGACGTTCGTCGGCGCCATGCGGGTGGACTCGGGCTATCTGGAGAACGGCGCCATCCTGCGGCTCGGCTCAAGCCGGATCCGCTTCGAGGTGCTGGACGAGACCGTGCACGAGCCGATCGCGACGGCGTCCAGCTTCGGCCCGGTCATCGGGCGCAGCCCGTCGATGCGCCGGCTGTTCTCGCTCCTGCCCAAGATCGCGGCCACCGACTCGACGGTGCTCATCGAGGGGGCGACTGGCTCGGGCAAGGGGCTGGTGGCCGAGGCGGTCCACCAGTCGAGCACGCGGGCCGGCAAGCCGTTCGTGGTGGTGGACTGCGGCGCGATCCCGCCGTCGCTCATCGAGAGCGAGCTGTTCGGGCACGAGCGCGGCTCCTTCACCGGCGCCCACCAGACCCGGACCGGAGCGTTCGAGTCGGCGCAGGGCGGGACGGTCTTCATCGACGAGATCGGCGAGCTCGAGCTCGCCTGCCAGCCGAAGCTCTTGCGGGTGCTGGAGAAGCGCGTGGTCACCCGGGTCGGGTCGACCACGACCATCCCGCTCGACGTCCGTGTCATCGCGGCCACCAACCGCGACCTGCGCACCGAGGTCAACGAGGGCCGGTTCCGCGCGGACCTGTTCTACCGGCTGAACATCCTGCGCGTGCGGCTGCCGTCGCTGTCCGAGCGCACCGACGACATCCCGCTCCTGGTCGCGCACTTCTACCAGGAGCTGACCCACGACCCGGACGCGATCCCGCCGCCCTCGCTGGTGGCGCGGCTCGGCCGCCAGACCTGGGGCGGCAACGTCCGCGAGCTGCGCAGCGCGGTCGAGCGGGCTCTCCTGCTCGGCGACCCGTCACCGTCGAACCACACGCCGATGCCGGACCCGACCGGCGCGCGGCCGGAGGTGCCCGGGTCGTACCGGGCGACCAAGGCGCAGGCGCTGGCCTCGTGGGAGAGCGCGTACGTCGCCGACCTCATCCACCGGTTCGAGGGCAACCTGTCGCGGGCGGCGCGCGCGGTGAAGATGGACCGCAACCACCTGCGCGCGCTGCTCCACCGCTACGGCATCAACTACGCCGGGAACCGCGCCTCCTGAGCGCGAGCAGCGCGGCCGCCGCGACCAGGCCCAGCCCGAGCTGACCGGCTCCACCGGTCGAGTCGCCGGTGTGGCAGCCACAGCCGCCGTCGCCGCCCGAGCCGCCGCCGCCGTCCGCGCCGTTGTCGCCGTCGTCGCCGTCGTCGCCGTCGTCGCCATCGCCGCCGTCATCGCCGGTGTCGCCGGTGCCGTCATCGGCGCCGGTGTCGTCGCCACCGCCGTCGTCGCCGATGGTGCCGCCGCCGGGGTGAGCGCTGCCGAGCACCATGACCGGCGCGCTCCAGCCCGTGTGCCTGCTGCCGTCGGCGAGGGTGGCCACGGCGACCAGCGCATGCATGCCGATGCCCGCGGCGGTCCAGCTGGTCTGGTAGGGGGCCGCGGTCAGCTGGGCGATCGGCTCGCTGCCGTCGAACACCTCGACCATCGACACACTGGATAGATTGCCAACCGAGAGCTCGATGGGGACGACGTCGCCCGGCTGGACGCTGGGGTAGCTGGGGTTCTCCGGGTCGGAGGGGGGCTCGACGAACGAGAGGGGCGTCTCGCGAGTGGCGTGGGCGCGATAGACGAACGCGGAGTCGCGCGTGGGCAGCCAGAACTGCTCTTCGGGCTCCTCGGCGTCGGCGTAGGGCTGGATCGCGGTGAGCGGGCCATCCCAGGTGTCGTAGTTGGCGACCCAGCCGCTCTCCAGCGGGATGTCGATGAGGTCCACCGGCCCGGCGGTCGGGTTCTGGTCGATGGGATAGCGGAGGCTCACCATGTCGGAGAGGATCTTCCAGCCCATCCGGCTGGCGTTGCCGCGCTCGTGCTCGAAGGTCCACTGGACGAAGAAGGAGACCCTGGCCCCGTCTCGACGCAGGGGGATGAAGTCGTCGCGCCGGGCGAGAGCGTCATCGATGTCGGTGTCGAGCTCTCCGAAGTAGACGATCCCGGGCACCTGGTCGAAGGCCGGGTTGTCGACGGCCTCCAGCGGCAGCCTGCCGGCCGCGCCGCCCATGTAGCCGATCGTTCGCTCGGGGTAGAGGGCGGCGAACTTGACCGAGTTGTGGCCACCCAGCGAGAGGCCGTCGACCAGGAGCGGCGCGTTCGCCACCTCGGGGTGACCGCTCATGGCCGCGAAGTTCTCGAGCGCGGTGATGAGCGTGGCCGACTGCATGGTGTCCTCGTCGGTGTCGCCGGGCGCCTCGAAGCGGGTGCCGATCGTCCCGAAGCCCATGCTGCGGGCCCATTCGATGTAGCGGTCGCGCGTGACGAGGTCGCGGGTGTCGCCGACGCTCTCGTTGAAGACGACGTAGAAGCCGTAGACGACCGGCATGTCGTCGTCGATCCACATCCGGAACTGATAGTTGGGGCTGGACTCCCAGTCGTAGGTCCCCGCGTGCGCGGAGCGAGCGGGCGACCCGACGAGGGTGAGAAGGAAGGCTAGCGAGGCGAGGAGCGATGCAGTCAGTCGATGAACTAAGATCACACGCTGAGTCTAGCCTGCCCTGACCGCGCAGCACCCTCCCTCACACTCTCACGCCGAAGCACCCACGATCGCACACAGCCGCTCCGGCGAGATGTTCCCACCAGATAGAACGATGCCGATGCGCCGTGGTCGGGAGCGCAGCGCGTCGGTGCGCAGCGCGAGGGCCACCCCGGCCGCGCCGGATGGCTCCACGACGAGCTTGGCGCGGAGAGCCAGGTGAGCGACCGCCGCGGCCAGCTCGCCGTCGTCCACGGTGTGGAGCTCGGCGCCGGCCCGGCGTGCGATCGCGAGGGTGAGCTCGCCGACCCGGGTCGGCTTGAGCCCGTCGGCGATGGTCGGACCGGGACCTACCGCGGTGACCTCGCCGCGGGCCAGGCTCTGGCCCATGGAGTCGCAGCCGACCGGCTCGACGCCGTGGATCGGGAGCCCGATGCCGTCGGCGGCCAGGCACGAGCCGGCCAGGAGGCCGCCGCCGCCGACCGGGACGACCAGCGCGTCGAGCGGCGTGCCGGCCAGCTCCGCGTCCTCGAGGAGCTCGAGCGCCGCGGTGCCCTGGCCTGCGATGGTGTGCGGGTGATCGAACGGCTCGATGATCGCGGCTCCGGTCTCGGCCTGCCGGTCGAGCGCGGCCTGGTGGCGCTCGAGCGAGGTGGTGCCGACCAGGACCACGTTCGCGCCCATCGCCTGGACCGCGTCGAGCTTGATGCGCGGGGCGTCGACCGGCATGAAGATGTCGGCGGTGATGCCGTACCGGCTGGCGGCCAGTGCGACCGCCTGGGCGTGGTTGCCGGAGCTGTAGGTGATGACGCCGCGGCGGCGGGTCTCCTCGTCGAGCAGACCGACCGCGTTGAGCGCGCCGCGCGCCTTGAAGGCGCCGATGTGCTGCAGGTTCTCCGCCTTGAGCCACAGCTCGGCGCCGCCGGCCAGGCGATCGAGCGCGGCCGAGCGCACCACCGGCGTGCGCACCACCTGGCCGCGCAGGCGGCGGGCGGCGGCCAGCACGTCATCGCGGGTCGGCGGCGGCGCGGCGGTCACGGCTGGCCCAGCTGGCTCGGGTCGAAGCCGGGCGGCAGGCCCTCCATCGGCATCTCGCCCGGCCCCCCCTGGCCCGGGTCCACCGCCTTTTTGTCGCCGATCTTGTTCACCAGCTTGTCGCGGGTGAGCTCGACCAGGTCGGTCACCCCCAGCGCCTCGACCAGCACCGCCTGGTTGCGGCCCTTCTCGCGCACGTAGCTCCTGTCCTTGGCGTCGGTCGCCGCGATCTCGATGACCCGATCGGCGCCGCCCTGATCGAGGGTGGACTCGGCGGCGCCGGCGTCGGCCCCGGCCACCGGGACCTGCTCCGGCTTGAGGTGGAGCGTGACGGTGGCGAGCGGCTTGTCGATCGATCGCTTCGGGTCGCCCGGCTCCGACAGGAAGATCCGGCTGGCCTTTCCGGCCAGCTTCTCGATCTCGCCCTTGTTGATCTCCATGCCGGCGGGCGGGGCGAGCGGCTGGCCTCCCACGGTCACCTGCCAGCCGTCTCCGCTGGCGGCGCGCTCGAGGTGGAAGCTGCCGCCCGCGTTGACCACGTCGAACGACGCGATCCGATCGGGCTGGATGTCCACGTACGCGCCCTCCACCCAGGCCGAGGCGCGCGCGCCGACCCCGAACGCGGACAGCCCGGTGACCCCGTGGATCGCCTCCTGCCCGGCCAGGCGGACGCTGGTCTGGCGCGAGCCGGCGCTGGCGCCGACGAAGAATGTGGTGTCCTTGCCGCCCGAGGTGACGATCACCTTGCGCTGGTAGGAGTCGTCGGCCACCTCGAGCTGCTTCTCGCGCGCGGCGCCCGACGCGATCGCGCCGCGGGTGCGCATGCCGTCGATCTTGTCGAGCAGGTCGGTGACCTTGTCGGCGGTGACCGGATAGTCGTAGTGGCTGGCCAGGACCCAGGCGCTGCCCTTCTTGACCAGGTCGACGGAGGGCTTGTCGCCCGGCTTGCCCTTCGGGCTGGCCGGCTGGTCCGCCTCGCCCTCGGGCGCCCGGGCGGTGCGGTCGAACACGCGGAGGCGCTCGACCTTGTCCCTGGCGAAGGCGGGCAGGATCGGCTCGAGCTTGCCGATCGTGGTGTCCTCGCCGCGCAGCTGAAAGATCAGGACCAGGGCGATCTGGGCGGCCAGGACCCCGAGCAGGATGCGGTTGAGCTTGTTCACGGCTGCTCCTCCTTGGAGACCGACGCGCCGGCGCGGCGGTCCAGCTCGATCGGGACCAGGGTCCGCCGGCGGAGGATGCCGCTCGCCACCACGATGCCGAGGCCGAGGATGACGATGCCGTAGTTGATCCACTCCCACTTGCCGCGCGACTCGGGCGCGACCTCGAGCAGGCGAGTGTGGTTGCCGCGCGAGCGGATGGTCAGGAGGTCGGTGTCGGCCACCGCCCAGTCGACCATGTTCTGGACCAGCTCGAGGTTGTTGGCCACGTAGTCGGCCCCGGCCTGCTGCGACAGCTCGAGCAGCTCGTCGGTGACGAAGCTGGACGAGCCGACCACGATCAGGCGCGCGTCGGGCGGGGAGCGCTTGATCAGGCGCTCGTCGCCGCCGGGTTTGGCCGCGGGCGGCTTCGACTTGTCGTCGGCCGGCTTCTTCTCGTCGGCAAAGGCGCTGTCGAAGCCGCCGGTCACCGCGACCGCGAGCGGGTGGGGGCCCTTGTCGGCGCCGGGCACGTCCTGCGGCCGGCCGAAGCCGGTGTCGGGGAACAGGTTGAAGTCCGGCTGGATCTGGGGCGCCTTCTGCAGCCAGGCCTCGTCGGACGAGCTCAGCAGCACCTCGACCTTGCGCGGCGCCGGCGCGCTCTTGTCGCCGGCGGCGTCCTTGCCCGCCGTGGCCGGCTCGAGCTTTGCCTTGGCCGTCACCGGCGAGGCGAAGTGGAAGACCGCGGCGGAGAGCCGGCTGGTCATGATGTTCTCGCTCATCGCGTCGCCCGGCACGTGCAGGAAGAACGGGTAGGGCAGCTGCTTGATGTCGCGCGCGACGAGGCCGCCGCCCATGTCGCGCTCGACCGGGATCGGGAACACGTCGTTGCGCGGGTCGAGGATCACCTTGTCGGTGACCTCGATCCCCCACCTGGTCAGCAGCTTCTCGAGCCCGGTCTCGACCGGGTCGACCTGCAGGCTCTGCGCCGAGAGGTTCAGCCGGTAGCGCCCGTCGAGCACGATGACCGCGCCGCCGCGCATCAGGAACTGATCGACCGCGCGCTGCTCCTTGTCGCCGAGGTTGGCCGGCCCGGCCAGCATCAGGACCTCGGCGTCGTTGACCGACCCCGACGACAGATCGGCGGGCACCACCTCGTAGCTGCCGCGCAGCCGCTCGCGCAGGGTGTTGAAGCTCTGCGGCGGCCGGCCCTGCTGCTGCTGGGGCGGCATGCCCGGCATCTGCTGCTCCGGCTGCTCGGCCGGCGGGGTCCACAGCGCGACCGTCTTGATGAAGCCGGGCGCCGCGCGCTTGAGCCCGTCGACCACCATCTGCTTCAGCGACGCCTCGCTCACCTCCTGCGACGGAAGCAGCGGGATCTCCTTCTTGCCCACCTTCAGCACGAAGTGGAGGTAGAAGGCCTGGTTGGAAAGCAGCGACACCTGGAACGGCTCGAACCGGTATCGATCGTAGAGCGATTGCTGCTCCGCGCGCGTCTTCGGCTCCTCCTGGCGGAACGTGAGCTTGCCGCCGGCCTGGGTCTCGAGCTCGGCGACCACCTTCTTCAGCAGGTCGGGTGCGGTCTTGAGGTTGTCCGGCAGCTGAGACGGCGTGATGTACGCCGTCAGCTCGGCCTTGCTCTCGAGCGCCGCGAACAGCGCGTCCAGGCTCTGGAAGCCATAGGCCAGCTTCTTGATCGTGCGGGTGACGTCGTACTCGAAGTTGCGCAGCGACACGTCGATCTGGCCGACGTCGACCTGGCTCACCTCGATGAGGTCGTTGAAGGTGAGGACCTCGAACTGGTCGCCGTACTGGAGCAGGATGTGGAAGTAGGCGTTCACCACCGAGCGCTGGCGCCGGTCGGAGAAGCTGAACGGGAAGCTCTTGATCCCGTACTTCTCCTGAGCCTCCTTCTCGACCTCCTCGGAGGTCGACGGGTCGACGAACTCGAGCCGGACCTTGTCGCCGCCGACCACCTTGTACTCGCTGAGCAGGTCGCGGATCTGCGGCACCAGCGGGGCCAGGAGCGGGTGAGTCTCCTCGGTGAAGTAGCCGCGGATGACCAGCGGCTGGTCGAGCGAGCCCAGCACCTTCTCGGTCACGTCCGACAGGCTGTACTCGTTGTGCTCGGTGAGATCGACCCGCGCCGACGAGACCGGAGCCAGCCACAGGTTGAGCGCGATCGCGTTGACCGCGACCAGGCCGACCGCCAGGCGCTGGTTCCAGCGCCGGGTCTGGGTGCGAGCGCCGTGGCCCCAGCCCTTGGCCTTGAGCAGGACGGTGTTGAGGGTGAGGAACGCCGCGATCATGCTGGCGTAGTAGGCCAGGTCGCGGAGGTCGATGACCCCGCGCGCGATGCTGTGGAAGCGGCTGCCGGTGCCGATGAGGCGCAGGGTCTCGCCGGCGTCGACCCCGACCAGCGCGGCCATCTTGTCGGCGCCGGGCAGGTAGAACACCGCGCACACGACCACGGTCATGATGAGCGAGACGATCTGGTTGTCGGTCACCGCCGACACGCACAGGCCGATCGACAGGTAGGCGCCGGCCAGGAGCAGGGCGCCGAGGTAGCCGCCGATGACCGGCCCGGCGTCGAGATCGCCCATCATCGCGACGGTGATCGGCAGCCCGATGGTGAGCAGGAGGGCGAGGGCGACCAGCGCGATCCCGGCCAGGAACTTGCCGAGCACGAGCTGCCAGTGCGGGACCGGCAGGGTGAGCAGGATCTCGATGGTGCCGACCTTCTGCTCCTCGCTCCACAGCCGCATCGCCAGCGCGCCGACCAGGAAGATGAGCAGCAGCGGCAGCCACTCGAACATGGGCCGCACGTCGGCGATGTTGCGGGTGAAGAACTTGTCCACCCAGAAGAAGGTGAACAGCACCACGCCGAGGAAGGTGGCCAGGAAGATGAGCGCCACCGCCGAGTTGAAGTAACCGCGCAGCTCCTTGCGCGCGATCGAGAGTACGTGGTTCATGCCTGCACCTCCTGGCTGGCCGCCTGGGCAGCGGGCGAGGCGTCGATCGCCGTCGCCGGGGAGGACTCGGCCAGCTCGCGGAACACCGCCTCGAGCGTGCGCGGGTCGGAGCGCAGCTCGGCCACCTTCCAGGCCTTGCCGCGCAGCGCGTCGAACAGCGCCGGGCAGAGGTCGTCGACCTCGCCGGTCACCCGCCAGCGCTGGAAGCCGTCGAGCGGGGGGCCGCTCGCCGTCTCCGGCTCGACGGTGGCGACTCCCGCGATCGCGCGCAGCGCCTCGCGCACGCCGCTCGCGCCCTTCTCGATGGCGACCACCGCGGCGTTGCCGTCGCGCAGCTCGGCCAGGCGGGCGTCGGCGCGCAGCTTGCCGCGCATGATGACCAGCACCCGCTCGCAGGTCATCTCGACCTCGCTGAGGATGTGAGTCGACAGCATGACCGTCGTGGTCTCGGCCAGCCGCTTGATGAGGTCGCGGATCTCCGCGATCTGGGTCGGGTCGAGGCCGGTGGTCGGCTCGTCGAGGATGAGCAGCTCGGGCCGGTGCAGGATGACCTGGGCGATGCCGACCCGCTGGCGGTAGCCCTTGGACAGCTTGCCGATCTGCCGGGTGAGGTACTCCTCGAGGCCGGCCGCGTAGATCGCCTCGGACAGCATCGAGCGGCGCCGGTCGGGCGGGATGTCGCGCAGCTCCGCCATCATGAGCAGGTACTCCTGCACCGTCATCTCGGTGTAGAGCGGCGCGCTCTCCGGCAGGTAGCCGATGCTCTTCTGCACGCCCAGCGGATCGGCGACCACGTCGATGCCGCGCAGCTGCGCGCTCCCCTCATCCGGCTCGAGGTAGCCGGTCAGGATCTTCATGAGCGTCGTCTTGCCGGCGCCGTTGGGGCCGAGGAGGCCGATGACCTCCCCCTTCTCGACCGAGAAGGAGACGTGGTCCAGGGCCTGCACAGACCCATAGCTCTTGGATAATTCAGAGGCTTCGATGGCTTTCATGGGGGCTCCGGCGCGCCAACAACCCGCGCGACGGAGCCGTTTATTCCACCACCGGGCAACCCGGTCAATCCGCCCGGGCGCGCTGACCCGGGCCCGGGTCAGCCCTTGGCCGAGTAGAGGACCGCGGACAGGCTGAGGTCGAGCTGGCTGCGGGCCAGGCGGAGGAGGCTGTCGAAGTCGGATTCGCTGAGCTTCAGGCGGCCGACCAGGTCGTTGCGGGTGGCGGCGAACAGCTCGTCGCGGATGCGGGCGATCCAGCGGGCCACGGTGGCGCGGTGGACTCCGTAGAGGCCGCCGATCTGATCGATGTTGAGCTCGTCGGCGAAGCGGAGGCGCAAGATGGTGCGGTCGCGGTCGGTGAGGGCGGCGCAGGCGCGGGCCAGGGCGGCCTCGAACTCGTCCGCGAACTGGGCCTTCAGGTAGCGGAGGGCGGGGTCGTCGACCGGCGGGGCCAGCGCCGCCACCTGCGACGAGGTCATCTGCTGCTCGCGCTTGCCGCTGCCGAGCAGGTTGAGGGCGGTGCGCACCGCGCTGACCCGCACCCAGGTGACCAGCGGGCCGCGCCCGGCGTAGTCGGCGATCTTGGGCGCGGACTCGCCGTCGCCGACGAACAGCTTCTGGCGGAGTAGCTGGCGGACATCGTCGGCGAAGGCGGGCGACGAGTCGAGCCGGCGCAGCGCGGCCGCCGCCTGGGGCAGGACCTGGTCCTCGAACAGGCGAAGGCCGGCCGGATCGCCGGCGGCGCACGCGCACGCCAGGTAGAGATCGGCCGCGTGGAGCTCGCCGGCGGCGGCGTCCGGGTCGGTCGCGTCGACCAGGTGGCGGGCGACGTGCGCGGCGAAGCGGTCGAGCGGGACCTCGAGGCCGGGCCACGCGGCGCGGCCCGCCTGCCACAGGCGGTCCATCGCCCCGCCGGCCGGGGTCTCGCTCATGGCGAAATTGTCGACCACTGGCCCATGGCGTTCAACCGCCACGGCGACCGCGCGCCGGGACGGGGTGGGCGGAGGCAAGGGCGCGCCTTCACGTGGCGCTTGACCCCGATGTGTTTCTACATAATATGTTGTTATGCAACCTATGGACTCGAAGGCGCTCGACCGGGAGCTCAAGAAGGGCAGCGCCGAGCTCCTGATCCTGTCGCTGGTCGAGGCCCGGCCCCGCCACGGCTACGAGATCAGCAAGCTCATCGAGAGTCGCTCCGACGGGGTGCTGCGCTTCAACGTGGCCTCGCTCTACCCGCTGCTCTACCGGCTGGAGCGGCGCGGCTGGATCGAGGGGCAGTGGGTGGAGAAGGCCGGCCAGCGCCGGCGGCGCCACTACCGGCTGACCGCGACCGGCCGCAAGGTGCTGGTCTCGCAGCGCGACACCTGGCAGGCGTTCGTCGCGGCGATCAACCGCATCACCGGGCTCGACCATGCCTGACTGGAAGGCGGAGATCGACCGGCGGCTGGCCGGCGCGGGGCTCGCCCCGGCCCGCCACGCCGAGATCGCCGAGGAGCTGGCCCAGCACCTCGACGACCGCCACGACGAGCTGATCGCCGCCGGTGCGTCGCCCGACCAGGCCCGGCGCGCGGCCCTGGCCGAGCTCAGCGGCGCGCGGTCGCTGGCGCGCGAGCTCGAGGCGGTCCGGTTTCCGGCCGCGCGTGACCCGATCCCGCTCGGCTCGGGCAGCGGCCGGGTGGTCGCCGACCTCGGCCGCGATCTGCGCCAGGCGGCGCGCGCGTTGCGCCGCAGCCCGGGGTTCACCGCGGTCGCGATCTTGACCCTGGCGGTCGGCATCGGCGCGAGCACCGCGGTGCTGAGCGTGGTCGACGCGCTGCTGGTTCGCCCGCTGGGCTACGTCGAGCCGGATCGCCTGGTCGGCGTGTGGGACCGCTCGCCGGAGAGCCCGCAGAACGAGGTCGCCGCGGCCAACTTCACCGACTGGCGGGCGCGGAACGCGGTGTTCGAGCAGATGGCCGCGCTCGCGCCGTGGAGCGCGACCGTGACCGGCGACGGCGTGCCCGAGCGAGTGCAGGGCTTCAGGGTGTCGCCGGAGCTGTTCGCGATGCTCGGGGTGCAGCCGGCGCTGGGCCGCGCGCTCCAGGCCGGCGAGGACCGGCCCGGCGCCGACGGCGTGGTCGTGCTCGGTCACGCGCTCTGGCAGCGGCGCTTCGGCGGGCGCACCGACGTGCTCGGCCGCGCCATCCGGCTGAACGGTCGGGTCCACACCGTGGTCGGCGTGATGCCGCCGGGGTTCCAGGTCCACCGCTGGGCCGAGCTGTGGGCGCCGCTGGCGCTCGATCCGGAGGCGCAGGCCGACCGGCGCTCTCACTACCTGATCTCGTTCGCGCGGCTGCGGCCGGGCATGACGCTGGCCGGCGCGCAGTCGGGCATGGACGCGATCGCGCGCGACCTCGCCCGGCAGCATCCCGACACCAACGCCGAGCTCGGGGCGCGGGTCGTCCCGCTCCGCGATCAGGCGATCGGGCCGGTGCGGCGCCCGCTCCTGGTCGTCCTGGTCGCGGTCGGGCTGGTCCTCGCCATCGCGTGCGCCAACGTCGCCAACCTGCTCCTGGCCCGGGCGGCGTCGCGCCAGAAGGAGATGGCGATCCGCACCGCGCTCGGGGCCGGGCGCGCGCGGCTGATCCAGCAGCTCTTGACCGAGAGCGTCCTCCTCGCGCTGGTCGGCGGGGCGGCCGGCGCGCTGCTCGCGGTGTGGGCGGTCCAGGCGCTCGCCGCCCACATCCCCGACGCGGCGGCCGCGTCGATCCCGCAGCTCCGCTCGATCGGGGTGAACGGTCCGGTCCTGGCGGTGACTCTGGTGATCACGCTCGCCACCGGGGTGGCGTTCGGCCTGGCCCCGGCGCTGCAGGCCGCGCGGCAGGACCTGGGGCGCGCGCTCCACCTGGTCGGGCGCGGCTCGGGCGGCGGCGACGCGCGCGGGCGGCGGCTGCGCTCGCTCCTGGTCGTCGCCGAGGTGGCGCTGTCGGTGGTGCTGCTGGTCGGGGCCGGGCTCCTGGTCCGCAGCATCGCCGCGCTGCTCGAGGTCGACCCCGGCTTTCGCACGGCGAACGTCCTCACCGCGCGGGTCACCCTGCCGCGCGCCACCTACCCGGACCGCGCCGCCCGGATCCAGCTCTACGATCGGTTGCTCGAGCGAGCCGGCGCGCTGCCCGGCGTCGAGCAGGCCGGCCTGACCAGCCACCTCCCGCTCGGCGGCAGCAACAGCGGCGCCCCGGTGCAGATCGACGGCCAGCCGCCGCCGCGGCCGGGCCACTCGCTCGACGCCGACACCCGGATCGCCAGCCCCGACACGTTCGCCGCGCTGGCCATCCCGATCGTCCGCGGGCGCGGCTTCCGCGCGGCCGACCGCGACGGTGCGCGGCCGGTGGTGGTGGTCAGCGAGTCGCTGGCGCGCCGCTATTTCCCGCCCGGGGTGGACCCGGTCGGCCGGCGAATCCGATCGGACGAGCCGGACGAGCCGTGGGCGACCGTGGTCGGCGTGGTCGGCGACGTCCGCCACCGCGGGCTCGACGGCGCGCCGGCGCCGACGCTCTACTACCCGTACGCGCAGCAGCCGGAGGGATCGATGGTGCTGGCCCTCCACACCAGCTCGCCGCCGGAGGCGCTGGTCGGGCCGGTGCGCGCCGCGGTGCAGGCGATCGATCCAGACCTGGCGATCTTCGACGTGAAGGCGGCCGACCAGGTGGTCGGTGAGGCGATGGTGCTCCGTCGGTGGACCGCGCTGGTGCTGGGCGGCTTCTCCGCGGTGGCGCTCCTCCTGGCCGCGATCGGCATCTACGGGGTCCAGGCATACTCGGTGACCCAGCGCGCGCGAGAGATCGGCGTCCGCCGCGCGCTCGGCGCGCGCGACCGCGACGTGCTCGTCCTGATCGTCGGTCGCGGCATGGCGCTGACCGCGATCGGCGCGGCGGTCGGGGTCGCCGCCGCGCTCGCGCTGTCGCGGCTGCTCGGCTCGCTGCTCTACGGCGTGAGCGCGACCGACGCGGCCGCGAC
>Ga0193753_10000216_pt1 | contig 55981 bp, 80 predicted proteins | sample H1c2metaG_FD_144925 | JGI IMG/M metagenome (GOLD analysis project Ga0193753, IMG submission 144925) | Soil microbial communities from a riparian zone of the East river system, Colorado, United States - H1c2 | ecosystem: Environmental > Terrestrial > Soil > Riparian zone | place: USA: East...
CTGATGAGTGATCCCGTCGTGCGGTTAGTCGGGAGCGGATTCGGGGAAGACTATCTGCACGACGGGATCACTCATCAGCCGTGGGAAGTCGAGCAAGTGATGCACCATATTTTCCCGAAGATCATCACCGCGATTCCATTCGACAAAAACGACCTTCCGCATCTCGTGAAAACAATGGTCGAAACTGATAAGCCTTCGTTCCTTTGCCTACGCCGATGAGCCTACCACGCCACATAAGAGACGCGATCTTCAACTACGTCCCGCACATGGAAGGTTGGAGCACGCCCGAACGTTGCTGCGAGATGGCCGAGGCCATGTACGACACTCGCGCCAAAGTCAGTCTGGACATCGGAGTGTTCGCCGGACGATCGACAATCGCGATGGGATTTGCCGCCAGGGAAATTGGGGACTCGATGGTTTACGGGATTGACCCGTGGCGAATCGATTCGGCAATTGAAGGCGACAACGTGGAAGCCAACGCGAAATGGTGGAAGGAAAATTCCAATCTGGAGGAGATGCACCGGCAGACCATGCACGCCATTTGGGCGCACAAACTTGAGCAGTGGGTGACGATCATCCGCGCGCCATCGCAGTACGTTCATCAACTCTTTCCGGTCGTGGACTTCGCCAATATCGATGGATGCCACACGGAGATCGCGAGTTGTCGCGATGTCGAAATCTACGTCCCGAAAGTGCGCACTGGAGGCTTCATAACGTTCGACGATTCAAGCTGGGACTCGACCCAAAAAGCTCTGCGAATGATGGACGAGATGTGTGATTTAACCAACGACACCGGGGAAGCCCGAACCTACAGAAAACGATGAAGGTGCCATATGGAGCCAAACTGATTCCTTTGACTCAAGGAAAGTCAGCGTATCGCGCTGCGGCCAAATATTACCACGGTGAGTTTGCGAGGCTCATATAATGTACGAAGAAGAACAACCGGTCGAAGTCGGTGACGAAACCCCAGACCTAATCTCGCAAGCGCACGCGAAAGGCTGGAACGCGGATATATTCGATTTTGGAAAAGCCGAGGGTGAAGGAATTGAATATTTCAATCTCGGCATCGTTCGAAGACCTGATGGACTATGGCTGCTCGTGCGTCGATCCGAAGCCGTGCAAGGAATGCCGTACGGAATGAATAAAATCTGGTCGTGCAAGATCGGGCCAGACCGTAAACCGATGGGCGGTCCGTTCCTGAAATTTCCGGACTCGAAAAATTCCGAACAGTTCGAAGATCCAAGGGCAGTCTTTTGGGGCGGTCTTACTTGGGTTGGGTGCGTAAACTTCGAATGGTTTGCTTCAATGTCGTGGACTGGAGCACACCAATGTATCGGGACGTTCAAAGACGAATCACCGGACGGAACGATCAGTGAGGCGTCATGGACTCCGGTCGCGCGACGTGATCCGATCGTTGGAAACAATCTAGGGCAGGCCGGACACACGGGCGGGAAGCACGAGAAAAATTGGACCTACTTTTTTCACGATGACAAACTGCACTTGCTTTACTCATCTGATCCGTGGCGCGTCGTCGAGTTCGGCAAAGCATGGGACGAACAGACGGTCCATATCGCCGACGGAGTAAAATGGAAATACGGCATGGTCCGAGGCGGAACACCGCCAGTTTTGGTAGGAGAGCGGTACTACACCTTTTTCCATTCGAGCCTTCCGTGGCGTGGCAGATATCGTCGTTACTACATGGGTGCCATCGCATTTGAAGCGCGGCCACCCTTCAATCCCGTCTTGTGGACGCAGGAACCGCTCCTGATCGGCAGCCAGAACGATCCGTGGCATCAACGCAAGCCGCTGGTCGTGTTCCCATGTGGAGCGGTTCACGAGAACGACAAATGGTTCGTCACTTACGGCATCAACGACCTAAAATCAGGTTGGGTCGAGATGCCGCACGATCATCTATTGCAACTCCTGAACCCAATTCCCATCGCTCCAGGTGCTGCACTTTTATCGTCACCAACAGTTAAACCTGAATACGACCCAATTCCCTTTGTCTATCCTGATTCAGGAACAATACCCTCGTCCGAAGTAGGCGGTTTTCCCGTTAAAACGGAGCTGAGTGACAACGGCGGATTGTCTCAGGGAACGCCCACTACGCAAGGCGTGACAGCCGGAGAGACGGCACCCACAAAAACTCCACTCGAAAAAGCCCGGGAAGTGCTCGCGGAGAAGCGCCGACTGGGAACGCTGGTTTCGAAACCAAAACGCAAAAGGCGCAGGCGTAGCAAAAAAGCATTGAAGTCCAAGGCGTAAGGGGGTAAATCGGGTGGCGTGGCAACTTTGCAGAACGCGCGTGACTTTCTTTCTCGTTACGCGGGCCAGGGAAACTCCTTCACTGAGCGGCTGAATTTCGTTATCGCTAGGCTGTTGCCCGAAGGCAACTGGCGCGAGACAAAGGTCCCGATGCGCTTTGCCGTTTACGAGGATTCGCGCGGCAACAAATTCATCACTACCCCGCGCGGAATTGAGACTATTTTAGCTGGAGCATATCAGGCTCCCAGTCCAGACGTTCAAGGGCCGAACTGGTACTGGTGCGGAAACCCACTTCCAATCCGCAACGATTGGTACGAGATGTCGCCGTCGGGGCCGGGAAATCTGATTGGCGCAAATGCGCAAATGGGCATCATAGCGCTGCCCGGTAGGTTCACGACTTTCTGCGATTGGTCTGACGCGATGCGGTTGCGCATCAAATTGGAGCAAACCGAAGTCGCCGGAAACATTCTGATCAAAGGCGAACTGGCCGGCGAAAAGATTTATACGCAGGACGGATCGAATTGGATCGAGGGACTGTCCGTGAATTTCACGAACGCCACCGTTACAACCACGCAACTTTTCGATCAGCCTCCATACCAGATCGTAAAGAGCGTAACGAAGGGGCGCGTGCGGCTTTACAAAGTGGACAACGACGATAACGAAACTTTGGTTGGCTTCTACGATCCGAACGAGACTGATCCTTCATATCGCCGATTCAAGGTACCTACGTGCGACACGACTGGCCCGTAATTATGGCGACCACTCTTTTGCCTCCAGTCAGCACGGCGTTCGTCGTAATTGCAAAAAAGGCGTATGTGCCGCTCGCCAACGAAAACGACGAGATTGCGATTTCAAACTGGGGCGCGCTTCGTCTAGCGTTGCAGGCTTTGCTTGCCGAAGATTCGATGGACCTCGAAAGGGCCGGACAGCTTTGGGCTGAATCGAAACGACTTTTGGTCGTAGAAGAAGACAACCTTGTCGGCGCATCAGCTCAAGGTTCGGTGGCCATGTCTGACGACTTTGAAATGTCTGCGTTTCCGGTGGGGCTATAAATGGACGATCCAAACAACCCATTCAGTTTCAGCCGCCAGTTCAAACCGATGGGATTGTCCGGGCAGACGACCAGCCCGCAAAACGTTGATGAAGATTCGCCGCCCGGCGCCGGCGGGTACGCGAGCGGGCCATTGGCCAATCCACCTCCAGCAAGTCCAACACCGGCGCCGCAATCGCTTTCCGTGATGGCCGACGGAGGCGAAAATCATCAGACTGCGTGGATGAATGGGAGTCAGGCTCCGACTACATTTCAGCAACCGTTCCAGCCGAAACTGTCCGATCTGGCCGGGTCGATGAACGCGCCCGCTCCAGCGCAGCCAGTGGATCCGAACGACATCAATCATTTTTCTTGGTCAAGCGCGTTCCAGCAGCAAGCCTATTGACATGGCCCTCATCGACGAACTTCTGAAACCGAGGGTGAACCCATTTCCGACCAACGCGGCCGGAGCGTTGACCAATCCGGATTATGTCCAGAAGGAAGGACAACGCATTCGGGACAGCCTCGCCGCGGGCACGTTCGGCACCGGGGCCAATCTTCGGACTGAACCGGGTGCAATCACCGTCGTATCTCCATCGTCACCAGGAGACGGCCAAGCCCCGACCGTTTGGGAACAGGGCGCATGGAATCAAGACACAGGCCAGCTTCGACGCGAGCTCAACCTCGACATCCTTCGGACGACGGCCGCGCAACGAAAGCTCGATCTCGAGCAATCCCAAAGGAACGCACCGGTTTTGAGCGCACTGGACCAAGCCAAGCTGGATCACGAGATGGCCGCCACGGGCGCAATCGGCGGCGCGCAGGCATTCCGTCAGGCGCAAGACGCGCAATCGATGCAACACGTCACCGGATTCGCGCAGCACATGCAGAACGCGCCACCGGTCAATTCGCCACAGTACGCGCCATACGTGCTTCAAGGCGTGATGAAATACCCGCGCATGGCCACGACCGCGTGGGGGAAAGAGACGCTGGGCAAACTCGCGCAGGAGCACGACACGATTTCGGATCTGATGGGCAAAGTGCCCGGCGGATTCGATCTTTCGTCCGTAACGGTAGGAGCCAACGGAAAACCGAGTGTGACGATGAAGCCGACCGATGCCGACGAAGAATTGACCAAGTCCGCCAAAGGCTATGGACTGACGCTCGATCAGATCAGAAACCCGGTCGGAGCCGAAGTAGGCAAGCGTGGACCGAAAGGTTTCGAGAGAGACGAAAAAGGCGACATCGTTCGGGTTGAGAACGGCGAAGGCAAAAAGGTCACGATGAGTGTGAAAGAATATCTTCGACTCGGCGGATCGTTCTCGCCCGAGGGCGCGGCGCGGCGCGGAGAATCCCCGGCAATCGACTTGTCTGCTCTGGCGCGCAAGGCGCTGAGCGATCCGAACGCACCCGAGGCCGTGAAAGCTGCTGCCAGAAAACGGCTGGGGCAATAAATGTGGCCGAGGATTATTCAGCCCTATTGGAAGAATCTCCGAAACAAAACTCGGACTACTCTGCCCTTTTAGCGCCCGATCAGCCTTCCGAACCAAAGCTAAAAGAGCAGCCGAATCGCCTTTTACGCGTGCTCGGTACGGTTCTTGGAAAGGCCCGTAACATCGGCACCGAAGCGTTAACCGAATTCTCTCCGGAAATGTCGGCGAGAATCTTTGGTCAAACTACGGGTAGCTTGCGGCCAGAGGAAAAGTCACAACCGCTCGTGTCGCCAGAGATCGCGAAAGAATTCTTGGGCGAACTTCCAGCTTGGGCCGGAGGAAACATTCCATTCGTCAAAGGCGCGACCGAATCGACGGCCAACGCAGTATCGTCCTTGTCGTCTCCAGCCGCGCTGGCGCAACTCCCGGCCTTTGCCGTGCCGGGCGTGGCGGAAACGTTCGCGCTCAATACGGCGCACGATATACCCAAACAGGCAGAAAAATTGGGAACCGTCGTCGGCGAGCACGGACTGGCATCAAAAGAAGCGGGGGCTGCCTTCGGGGAAGCCGGGATTCAGGACTTGATGGGCATACTCGCCGGCAAGACCGGCACGGCAGCGCGCGCCCTCCGGTCGCCGCGACTGAGTGAAACGCTTGCTCCGATTATTGGCGAACGTCCCGTCGAGGAAGTGTCGGCTCCGGGATTGAAGTCGCCGGAACCAGTCGCAGAAGCGCCTATTATTGCGCCCGAGGCTCCGGAACCAATCCTATCACCAGTCACGTCACCCGAAGCCGCAAAGCCGCTCGGAACACGCATCGAAGGCCCGGCATTGGTGGACACGGAAGGCAACGTGATCATCCAAGGTAAAGTCGGCGAGACGCACGCTGATCTAATGAAACAGGCGATGGAAGGTCCGGATGCCGAAAAAGCCATCACCGCTTTCGAGAACGACGCTCAACACGTTTTTGTCGATGATCAGGGGAACACGCTCAACCGCGAGCAGGCGGCTCCGATTGGTGTAGCGAGCGGGCAGCTACCGGAGGGCACCGTCAAGGTCGAGAGTGAGATGCTCAAGGCTTCGCCCACGGAGGAAGTGTCCACGAAGGAAGATTTATTGACCAACGGAGAACAAGTCGCTCAAGATGCTCTTGCCTCAACCGATCCAGTTCAAGTTGCTGATCAATCTGCCGTTGATCCTCAAGAATCGCCTCCCATTGGTCCACAACCTGACATTACCAGGCTGACTCCCGAGGAAGCAATCCTTTCTCCCGGCCCCGGCGCGGCATCGGCCAAAGAACCGCTGGCCTCTTACGAAAAGCGCAGGTTTGGAGAGCGGTTACAGCAGGACGAGTCGATCGATCCCGCGATTCGCGAGCAGACCGGCAATCGATATTACGAACCGATTTCCAACAAGGTCACGGTAGCTGAGGCCGAGAACATCATCGAGAAACGCGGGACGGAAGAAAGCATTCGACTGATCCGTGATGAAGCGTTTCCAATGCCGCCCCGAGTTCGTGTCACGGTCGGTGAGGCGCTGATTAAAAAGCTGAACCAATCCCATCAGGAAGCGAAGACGATGGGCGACGAAGTTTTCGCTGACGAGTTTCTCCAACAGGCAGTCGATACCGCCGAGTATTTGAGCGGCTACGGAACAACCCTAGGGCAAGGCGTGCAGGCGTTCGCGATTTGGAACAAGCTGACGCCCGAAGGACGATTGCTTGAGGCGCAGCGGATTGCGGAAAAGAGCGGGGTCGAACTGACTCCAGAGCAGATCGAGCAAGTCCGCAAACTGAACGAGCAAATCGAAGCCGCTCCTGAAGGTTTCCAGAAAGACGAAAAGACGCAGGATTTGCTCTCGTTCATGGCGGAAATCAAAGGCGCGAACCCAGCCGACATTCCGACGGCGCTTTGGTATTCGAACATCCTTAGTGGTTACAGCACGCAGATGGTCAACACAATCGATACGGCGCTGAACATCTTCTCCGAAGCGACAGCGATGGCCGCAAGTCACCCATCCAGAGTTCCCGATATCGTCGCAGGACTTTACCAAGGGCTACTCAAAGGCGGGGTCGAAGCTGCGAGCGTGCTCAAAACTGGCCGGTCGCCTACGGGTGACAAGATCAGCCAGCAACGGATTCTGGAGCGGACACGGTTTGGGCAAGAGGGCGGCGTTCCCATCAATACCGACACGGCCCTCGGTCGATTCATGAAAAAGGCGTTCGAGCTTGGACCGGTGGAAATCGGACCCGTGAAGATTCCGACAGCCGGCGTTCTCAACCTTTGGAAATATCCCCTCCGCGCTATGATCGCCAGTGACACGGTGTTTTTCAACAGCTTCAAAGAGGCGCGCGCCCGGTTCCTCGCCCGGGGCATCGCTAAGACGGAAGGACTTGAAGGCGAGGCGCTCTACAACCGCGTTCGTGAAGTGCTCAACGATGGTCCTGAAGTAGTCGATGCAGCTTTGGCGCAGGCGCAGACAGAGGGATTGACGGGACTCCAGCAGCGGCGCCGGGTTGCGGAGATTATCGAACAAGGCCGCGAAGATGGACTGACGGGAGATGTCAATGAAGCCGCTGGCATCGCGACGTACAATCACGATCCATCAGGAGTGCTTGGATTGATCGCAAAGAACATTTCCAATATCACCGAAGCGTTTCCACTCGGTAAAGCCATCGTGCCTTTTACGAGGATTGTGGCGAACGTCGCAAACCGTGGCTTAAATTTTACGCCGTGGGGTTACAAGCGCCTGTTCTTTGGCGAGTGGGGCGGTAAGAAATTCGCGAGCGAACCACCGACCGGCGACGCCTACCGCGCGCAGCTCGTGAAAGCAACACTAGGCACTGCCGCGATGACGGCGGTAGCGCTGCTCGATGCGAACGATCAGATTCAGGTGACGGCAAAAGGCCCAGACAATCCCGAGGAACGTAAGCAACTCCAGAACGCCGGATGGAAACCGTATTCGGTCAGAATCGGAGACACGTATTACTCCTACCAGTACACTCCATTTAATCTCGGGTTCGCCATGATCGGACATTATCGGGATGCGATTAGGTACAATAAACTGAGCGAGAAAGACCTCACGACGCGACTCGCCTACGGGATGCTGAAAAGTGGATCGACCATTTTCGACATGAGTTTCCTTTCGGGCATCAGCGATTTCATCGAGAGCGTGTCGGGCAACGCGAGTTCGACCAAGGGCGCGTCCCGATTATTCTCACGGACTGCCAGTTCCGTCCTGATCCCAAACTTGGTCAAGCAGATCGACAAACTATTCGATCCGACGATCTACCAAGCTGACACGATTGCAGAGAGTCTGGTCCGCGAAACGCCGGTCGCTCGCAGCCTGACGATGAAGCCGATGTTGAACGTGCTGGGCGAACCGATCGCGCCGTCGTCAAACCGATTCTTTACGAGCGCAACCGAAGATCCCGTGTGGAAATTCATCACGGAAAAACAGGCGTGGATATCGACTCCATCAAAGACCAGCAAGGTTCGTGACAAACCGATCACCCCTGAGCAATACTACCGGCTGATCGAAGAAAGCGGACCGATGATCCGAGAATATATCCAAGACAATTTGAGCAGCCTGAACGAGATGAGCGGCGAAGATGCGCAGAAAGACATCCGGAAACAGTCTGATCGGTTCAGGGACATCGTGAAATCGAGGTTCTAGATATGGCGCCACTTGTTCCGTTTTACTATTTGCCTGATGCTGCATATCGCCATTGCGAATTCTTTTGCGAGCGTGCCATAGGATTCGTTTCCCGCAGCATATCTGTGACGAATGTCGAGGACCTGACTTTCTGTCAATTTTGCAGAACAATGTTTCTCACCGCGCGCAACCGACTCGGGATGAGTTCTAGATTTATGTCTAGCGCCCTCACCACCACGAGATCGACCTTTTGCTACTCTGTCAGCGTTATTATCAGCATTTGTGCCCAGCCAAAGATGATTGGGATTCACGCACGGCCGATTGTCGCAGTGATGGAGAACGTGGAGTTCGGTAGGTATTTCTCCATTTACGATCGTCCAGCTAACCCTTGGCGCGGTCCAAGTGCGATGTCTGAAATTAAACGATCCGTATCCATTGGGGGATATCGACCTAATCCACATCCAGCACGGTCCGAGTTCTGGTCTTATGGTCGGTCCATTTTTATCTACCTTGCTCCAAAATCTGTCCACGAATTATTGTTTCGAAATTGGATAGAAATAGCAATCTAAAAATGGCACAGCAACCTCAACTTCCTCCTCCGAATCTTATGATCCCCGAGAGGAGATCACCGGACCCGTCGCAGGTATTTTTCAGGGAACTTGTGGCGCGCGATTCGCCACGATGGCAGAAGAATAATCCAATCCCGAGAGGGACGCTGTATAGCAGTCTTGAAGGTTCGGATATCCTCGTTTGTAAAAGCTATCCGGAGCTTTATTTCCTGTCAGAAACCGTACCGATTGGATCGAACACGGTCGCGGGAATGACGCAGAACGCGTTTGTCGTTTGGAACTGGATGAACGTTCCGAATGCCGAGTCAGCTACGAACGCCGAGATTTCATTTTTGGCTGACGGAGTCTCGAATCCTGTGTTCGCTAGAGTTCGCGTAGTGCGTCGTGATGAATACGAGGCGTCACCTACAATCGCCACGGGATCGCCGTTGACGGCCTTAATTGGTATTACGATCGACGACCCAGGAGAAGGATACACTGAGGCTGAGGCAATCTTTGATTGCGCCGGAACGGGAGCAGAAGTCCGTTTCGTATTTTCGGAAGGGCGAATCATCGGAGCCGTTATTGAAAAAGAGGGCGAAGGATTCGATGTCGGAACGCAACTGACAATCGAAGGCAATGGATCAGGGGCAACCGGAACGCCTTTGATCCAGCCAGCGCAGGCCATCCTGACGAGTCAGAAAAAACTAGAATTTCCGGACGACGATCCTCGCAGCAATGAATTCGTGCGCGTTTTGTCAGTTTACGAGGTCCTGCCGGGACCGTGGGTGAGCTTTACTCGTTACGACATCAACCTAGGTCCAATTCAGGGGCGGCGCCGGGCGGTGCTCAACACGGGACAACAGGGGGGCGTCGTAGATAGCTTCCACTATCTGAATTACGAAGGGCGCGACGGAAGTTCCGTTGTCCTGATCGAGATCGAAGAACGTTTCAGTGATGGCTCGGGTATTCCTGGTCCTGGCGGATTTCCGAATCCAGTTTATCCGACGCTAGCCTGGAGCACGTACGAGTCAGAGCGCGGCACGGTTGATCACACGTCGCAGCTTGCCGGGAACGAGTTTGCCGGGCATCACGCGACTTTGGTTTACAACGCGAACGGAACCGTCACGAAAACCTTTTATGAACCGTTCCAGGATAATCCGGCCAACCTCGTCCACAAACTGACCGACACATGGGTCGAGCCGATCGTAAACGATGTGGCGTTGACCAGCGAGTTCGGCGGCGCGCTGGCGAACGTAACGGAACGAACTGCCGAGCCTGGTCTGCAATCTCCCGAGCGCGGTCTGATGGTGATTTCGTCCAAGACCGTCACGAAAACTCCGGACGAACAGACGCTTGAGACGGTCAAGAATCCGCTGTCAGCCTGGGAGATCCTGACAGGTTCGCACACCGATGAACGGACTGGCATCGTAGTCGGCTTCACGAAACAAGTCGTGGACGCCAATACGCCCATCCCTCCACGGAGCGGATGCCGCGGGCCATTCGTAGAACAGCAGCCGTACGATTGGGACAAGAAAATCCAGATCATATCGGCGGTGGATTTGAACAGTCTTCCGCCGGCCGAAACGTGGATGACGACACGGCCATTCAATCTGCCCCCAACGCTGCTTTCGGTTGAGGCGATCTGGTCGGATGCGGTGAGTAAATCTGCGGACGCAACGCAAAATTCGGTTAGCGTGCAGGTTGCTTCCGGAGCCAGTGGGGGGATTGCAGTGACATCCCGCAACGGTTTCCGAGGCTACGCCAGATCGCGTGTAACGCGGAAATACTACTACTGCTACCCGCCCGACTCGGAAATTCTTGCACCAGTAAAAATCCTTCCTTCGTCCGGTTCGGTTGTATTGACCAGTACGAGCAGCGGAACGCATTCAAGTGGAGCGGATGAAAATTCGGGACCGATCACCAACACCGCGCAGCTTTCGACCAGCCAAGCCGGGGGCGGAGTCGGAGACAACTTTCGAAGGCAGATCGCCGCGCTGGACATCTCCGATCACCTTGTTGGGATTTTTTCGATCATCAATCCGCAGCATCGTTCGCAAGCCATGAACGCAATCGGTACGTCGGCTGGCGGAAAGACGCGCGGTGTGTCGGCAGCGGGAACACTTTGCACGATGGAAGTCAGAATTCCTCAGAGCACTCCGAGCGCTATCTTGAGCGGACAGACGTTGCTCGTCGAAGTCGATGTCGTCGAGTGGCGATTCGGGATTTTTGTTGCCGAATTTTACGAGATCATCGTTCCCTGAGTCATGCCCGAAAAAGAGGACAAGTTTCGGTTCCGGCTGCCGAGCGAGAAAACGTCAGGAAAAGACTTTACGACCGGTGCCGATATCGCCGAAGGTCGGAACGAGCAACAACAGCGTGTTTTCGAGGCATTGCGCGAGGCGAAGCCGAATTTCCTTCGGGATGGTTATGGTCTGCGCGGGCCGCAGTATCCGACCGTCAAAAGGACAACCGATTACCCGCAGACGCCGGTCAATCGTCAGCAGATATCGAACGATTTCCCGCCAGAGGAATCCACCGCTACGACGCAAGTCGCGGGCCAGTCAGTCCCGAACATCACGTTTATCGTAAGCGACGCCAGCAACGTCGTGGCAGGTCAGCCGAACAATCGAGTGCTCGTAGCTGACGGAAAGATCAATGGCCAATACCCAGCCGGATTCGGCGGTGGGAATTTCATTCTTGATCTGGCTACTCCGGAAGATGCGCTAATTTATTTCGGTGTTACGTTCAATCCGACGACGCTGGCCGAAACATCCCGGTTTTGCGCCGAATCGACCGCAGCAGCTTTTCCTGAATCGCGTGTCGAGAGTGCCACGTCGGGATTTCTGTACTGGCTCCAAGCTTTCACCTATTTCGACGTGAATGGCGTGTTTCAAATTCGCAACGTTCGCGCCGGAGATATTAATTTCGCATTTTCGTATGGCTGGCTTAACGGGCAGCCTGGGCTATTGCCAGTGCAGTCTGACCCGGGTTGGCTTGATCTCGCTTTTGGCCCGTGACGAATTTTAAGATTGCTCAGATGGTGGGCGACAGCTTTGGACGCGACTATCAGTACTGGCCGTCCATTAAACGATCCGAGATACCGTTCCTTTCGCCTGCTCCGGACCCTGCGATCTACGACGAAATTTGGCCCGTCGATATCACGTTGGAGCAGTTGTTGCAGTTGACGCTTCGAATTCGTAATTGGGATTTCTCAGGGAACGCATCAGCAGCCACGACTTACAATCCACCCGGGGGTGGAACACCAGAAATCGTATCGGGAAGCGCCAATATCGCCGAAACGCAACTTACGGTCTTGAAACTGAAAGAGTCCGATTTCACTTTCATCGCCGCCGACAAAGAAACGGACATCATCGGTCGAGGTGTGAGTCAGGACTACAAGATGTCCGCGTTCAAGGGACTGGCGAATTACAGCGTGGGAGCCATCACGGGCGATGCTCCGGTATCGGCTTGGAGCACGACGAGCAATACTAGCGGGCCTTTCAGTGGGTCCACTCCATCGGCAAACGTCGCCGGTGCATTGACTCCAGGATTGTTCACGGGAATGCCAGTTCTTTACGACCCGGTAACGAAACTATTCTCTCCGCCGTTTACGAATATCGGGTCCATCATCCCAACGCGATCAGGCGAAAATCAGTTCGGAGTCGGCATCGCGTTTAAGCGTAATCCTCAAACCGTGTTGAGCGGATCTAGCCCTCGTATTTTGCGCGTTCCTGGAGTGATGAGCGTTGTCTTTGGAGGCATCGTTCCTGATTTCGACGTGCCGATCGAGATGGATTTCAGGCTTGTTTTCGAAGCCGTTGGTGGATCGGTCAGCGGATCGGGTTCGTGCGACTTCACGCTCGAGGCAACAGATTGGTGGCAATTCAAAAACTCTCTGGGTCAATTAGTTTATGACGAAGCGGACGGCCATCAGATCGCTGATCCATTCGCGTAAGATACGCTTAGAATTTTCCCACGACAGAAAATCCACTACGGTTTTTGTAGTGCAAAACATTGTGTTGACGTAGTGGGAACCACTACCCAATATCAGGAATGCCTTGCATCGGCCCAACGGGCGTAACTGGAGCGACGGGTCCAACTGGACCTACGGGGCCAGCGATCACTGGCGCAACCGGCCCAACGGGCGTCAAAGGCGTCACCGGTGTCACGGGCTCGACTGGCGTCACAGGCGTTACTGGAAATAACGGCGTCACGGGCACGACGGGACCCGCGGGAGTAACCGGTGCCACGGGACCAACTGGAGTTTCAGGTCCCACCGGCCCAACAGGCGCGGGAACGACCGGAGCGACGGGTTCCGCCGGCGGAACCGGCGCCACGGGCGCGACTGGCCCGACTGGCCCGTCCGGAGGTCCCACGGGCGCCACAGGACCGACGGGTCCGCAAGGAAATACCGGTGTCACTGGTACAACCGGCCCAACGGGACCATCCGGAGGTCCAACTGGGGCAACGGGACCGACCGGCCCAACGGGAACGGCTGGCACGACAGGAGCCACTGGCGTTGGCGTTACGGGCGTCACCGGGGCAACAGGGCCGACGGGTGCTACCGGCCCGAGCGGCGGTCCGACCGGAGTTACGGGGGTCACGGGACCGACTGGACCTGGAGGATTGCCGATCAGCAGCCACAGCGCCGATTACACGGCAATTATCGGCGATGCGAACACAGCTCTCCTCCATCCGACGGCCGATAATAACACCCGGACGTTCACGATCCCGGCCAATGCGAGCGTCGCGTACCCGGTCGGGACAATGCTGACGTTCGTAAATCAGATCAACACGATCACGATCGCCATTACTTCCGATATTTTGGTTTTGGATGGGTCTGGTTCGACTGGATCCAGAACGTTGACGGCGAACAACAAAGCAACCGCTCTTAAAGTCGCTTCGACCGTCTGGACGATCTGCGGCACATCGGGGCTGAGTTAAACCGATGAGCCAGATACTCCTGGCCGCCTACGGTACGTCGGACGTGATATCGCCGGACGATCTTGCCGGACTGATTCTTTGGCTGAAAGCTGACGCGCTCGGGCTATCGGACAATGATCCGGTCGCGAGTTGGACCGACTCAAGTGGGGAAGGTAATAATGCCGTTCAAGCTAGCGGATCGGCGCAACCGCTGTTCAAAACCAATGTGCTGAACAGTCTCCCTGTTATTCGATTCGACGGGTCAGACGATTCACTTGCCGTACCCGGATTGGCCTACGGAGTATTCACGATCTTTTACGTCTATATCGCTTCAGTCGGAGGCATTGTTGCCGAACATTCGGTCAACGCGAGCGCGAACAACGGCGATTACCATTATCAACCGGGGTTCGCCCATTTTGCCTGTATGGGAGCAGGCGGATTTTCGGCTCACAATATCAGCGCCCCGTCGCTCGCCACGGGAACATGGCGCTACATTTCAAGGACGATGGACGGAACCGACGCGGGCCATCTCGAATGGGTGAACGGAATAGCGAGCACGCGGAGTGATATTATCGACTCATCAAATCCCGGGACAGGCACGGCAACCGCTGATTATTTCATTGGCGGCAGAGCAGGAACATCTTTGTTCACCACTGGAGATATTGCAGAGATCATCGTTTACGACAACGTTTTGTCGGATGCGAACCGGCAGGGAATTCAGAATTTCCTCGCTGCGAAGTACGCGTTGTGAAATAAGCTTGACGTTCGCTCACTGAGTGAATTAGCGTGTCTCTTACATGACACGTATTCAATGCGACAAATGTCAGGGTGCTGGAAAGATTCAATTACCGGCTGATCTCCAAAGCACATTGGCCGCGATTCGATCTGGCCTGCGCACCACCAAGGAAATCTACAGGCGCGATCCGAACCGGAAATTCTTCGGTCAAACGGCTGTCAATAATCGGCTTGAGCGTTTGCGCGCGCTTGGCCTCATTACCCGCGTCCGGCTGGGCAAGTTCATCACGTATTCGGAGGTGAAATGAAAAATTACGAAATCGCATCAATTACTCTAATGATGGTAGGCGCGATCTGTCTTGGTGTAGCAGCAATGCTGCCCCCTAAGCCGCAATTATTTGGAGGAATAGCATTTGGACTGTTTGCACTAGGAATGGCGATCAGTCTTGGTTATCACCTAAAATCCTGACCTTCAAAATGATCGCATCGAGCAACCAGAAAAGGTCAGCGATGTTCCTTGCCGTTAATGGCGTGTTTTCACCGTCGCGCGCTTTGATGCGGTCAACCTTTTAACCCAAACCAGAAAGTAAATATGCCAGACGAAACCGAAACCGAGACTGAAACAGCATCAACCCGCAAGCGCAGCCAACTCACCAAGCAGCTAAACACGCTGGGCGAATTAATCCGAATCCTGAAACCCTACAGCCCCGAAGATCGCAAGCGACTCTTGGACACCGCCGGGTTCATGATGGGAGGCGAGTAGTGGCTGATTTGCCGATTGTCACTGTTGACAAGAAGTCTCCCGTTCCCGCTGGGGAGCGCGGACTTCACTTCAACAATCTCGCCGAGATGTGGCGTTTCTGCGAGGGCGTCGTGAACAGCCACCAATTCAAGAACGTCGATACGCCGGAAGTCGCGCTGATTTTACTGCAAGCCGGGCTGGAGTTGGGGCTGTCTCCGATTTGGTCGATCACGAACATTTTCGTCGTAGGGGGCCGGCCCAGCGTGTTTGGCGATGCGTTACTCGGGATCGTCCTGGCCCATCCGGATTGTGTCGATGTTATTGAGACTTTCGATGGAACTGGAGACGGCATGGAGGCCAAGTGCGAGGTTCAACGCCGGGGTCGCCTGCCGGTCACTAGGACGTTCAACGTGTCTGACGCCAAAAAGGCTGGTCTGTGGGGCAAGACTGGCCCTTGGACACAATATCCGAAACGAATGCTGGCCATGCGAGCCCGCTCTTGGGCGTGCCGAGATTCATTCGCTGACGCGCTGCGCGGCCTTGGCATCGTCGAGGAATTGCGAGACGTGGAGCCGAGAACTGTTGCGGCCAAAGTGATTGAACGTCCGGCATTGGTTATGCCCGATGAACAAAGCCAAGTCGTGCAAGAATCCGAGCCTTCGTTCGTGAAATGCGATCTGAAACACGACGCGCCGGAATGCGCTGATCCTAACTGCTGGGTGACGAAAGCCAAAAAAGACGAAGCCTCCGAAGGAGAATCGTTGTGAGCGACGACGAAAAGAAATTCGCGCCCGGCATTTATTCGCTCGCGGCCGAGCGTTATCACGCCGCCTACGGAGTTTCGAAGTCGATGCTCGACATTCTCGCCGAGAAAACGCCAGCCCACCTTTGGGCGTCATTGAAAGACAAAGAGGATGACGAAACCGAGGCGAAGCGGTTTGGAACGATCTTGCATCGCGCGCTACTCGAGCCGGACACGTTCAAAGACGGCTTCCACGTTCGGCCCGAGAAAATGACTTTTACGACCGTAGCCGGGAAAGCATGGCGAGCCGAGCATGAGGATCGCCCCATCCTGAGCGCGCCAGAGGCCCAACAGATCGAGAAGATGGTTTCCGCTGTCCACACACATCCGTTTGCGAAACGCCTATTGGCGGGCGCCAAGACGGAGCAATGCCTATTCGTGGAGGACGGTTCAGGAACGCTTCGCAAGTCGCGCCTGGATGCGCTGACGGCAGGAAACGTAATCCCCGATATCAAAACCACCGAGTCGGCCGCGATGGATCAATTTGAGCGATCGATCTCGAAATACCGGCTTCACGTCCAAGCCGCGTACTATCTGGACAACTGCAACCTGGCTGGGATCGACAAGACTGCATTTTTCTTCATCTGCGTCGAGAAATCGCCGCCGTACGCTGTCCGATGCCTGCAACTCATGGCCGAAGTCGTCGAATACGGTCGCCTGCTCTACAAGCGCGATATCCAAATTTACCGGAACTGTCTCGAAAGCGGCCAGTGGCCGGCATGGGGCGACGGCTACGACGAGTGCATGCTTCCGTCGTGGGAAATGAAACAGCTCGAAAATGCCTCAACATGAGCTCGATGATCGCGCGCAAATCGGACGAAGCTTTTTTCAAGCCAGCCCGAACCTTCCCGGCCCGAAGCGGTAACGGCAAAGGTTTTCCGGTCGGCGCCAGGACGAAGCGGCGACAGGCTGAAAACCGGGATCTAAACAAGCTTCCGCGGGAAGTCACGCACCGATGCGAGCTTAAGATTAGGGGCGTCTGCATCGGAGATCGACTTCTCCAGTGGTGTCACGCGCTGAAATCGCGATTCCTGGTGACGACCAAAGCTGATTGGCAGCGTGCAGCTCGCGGATGCGCCGCCTGCCATCAGCATATTGAAGCATTACCCCACAAGGAAATGGCAGTATTAATTGATGAGGCGATTAAGAATAGGAATTTGGGGAAATAAGAGGCGTTATATGAAATCCACCCGTCAGGGACAGATGGAGCGGCTACGCATCATCCACGGCGACTGCGTAGAACGCATGAGAGAGCTTCCGCCCGCTTCCGTGCAGCTTGTCGTCACGTCACCGCCTTACGACGATTTGAGGACGTATGGCGGGCATTCTTGGAATTTTGAGGCCACAGCCAGAGAGTTGTATCGAGTGCTCTGCGAAGGTGGGATTTGTTGCTGGAATGTGGGCGATTCGGTTGTTGATGGATCTGAGACTCTTACCGCGTTCAAGCAGGCGATTTGGTTCAAGGATGCCCTTGGATTTCGTGTTTACGACACGATGATTTGGCACAAGCTGAATTTCTCCAATCCCGAAAGCGTGCGTTACCACCAGCTTTTCGAATACGTATTTATTCTCTCGAAAGGCAAACCGCGCTGCTTCAATCCAATCAAAGACAAGCGAAACGCGCAGGCTGGGATGGTCGGGACTATCGGACGCAACACATTCCAAAAACGGGATGGCTCGCGGGAAACGCGATCAACTTACATCACGCAAGAGTTTGGCATGCGCGGGAATGTCTGGACCGGCAAGACGGCCGGTCAGGAGAATATGGGGAAATCCCTTGTTCATCCTGCGCTTATGCCAAAATGGTTGGCGCGAGACTTGATTATTTCATGGTCGAATCCCGACGATACGGTTCTTGACCCGTTCGCTGGGAGCGGGACCACCGGAAGGGCAGCAATCGAGAATGCCCGTAACGCCATACTGATCGAGGTCAACGAGGCGTATCTTCCAGTTATCGAGCGTAGCTGCGATGTAACGCCGGGCCTTGCGCTCTCATCTGTCCAAGAAGCGGTGGAGGTCGTATGACGCCTCTTTTAAACAAAAGTCAGTCCTCTCCCTTAGTCCGTGTAGTAGAGACTGGAGAAGAAGAATACAGATTTGGGAATACCGGGAGGCGTAGGAGCTAACACCGTGAAGGGACCGATGAAGGTTCTACACATTGTCAACCAACCATGAGCTTCCCAAAAGACATGCGGTGCCACGATTGCAGGCGGCATCCTGACGATTGCAGTTGTCATGATGGGAGACCGAGAGGTCCAGCGTTACACGGAATCGGTTCTCCCGTAGCGGGAATCCCCGTAACGGAGTCCTGCGAAGATCGCGTGATAGCAAAAATCAAGACACGCCAGCAACGCGGCATAGCGAAATACGGCCTCACTATGGAGCGCTCTGATTTGACAACCAAGGACTGGTTAATTCACGCTCAAGAGGAGGCGATGGACTTCGTGATTTATCTTGAGCGGCTAATTCGTGACTGGCCCACTCCATGCAATCACGCCGAATACAGCAACGAAAAGCACGGGCGGTTTTGTTATTGCGGCAAGCAAATGTGGGATGCAGGAGACTAACATTGAATCCAATCGACACATACCGAGACTCATTTTTGGCGTTTGTCGCTGGCGGAATGACGCACTCCGAGGCGCTCGATCAGTTCGACCGCAAAGAGTGGAACGCCGCCCTTGTAGCTGAGCTTTCATTGATTCGACTAAACCCCAAGACGCTCAATATGGAGGTTCACGACGGGCTTCCACCACTTCTTTCGCTTGACTCAATGGCGGGCCGAGAACAGGCCGACCAGAAAGACATGGAGCAGGCTATTGAGCTTTGGGGCGCAGGATGGACGAGCGAAGTGCCTGATTGTTTCAGGCATAACTCACGAGATTTCTGGAGGCAGTGTCCGGTGATGAGTTGGTATTGGCGCAGACCGTCGAGACGACAAGGAAAACCAGGGCGCAAGTATCTGTCAACAAACCGAGCATGGATGGCGATGAAACGAGGGGAATGAAGGCGCTCATTAACGGTCTCGTTAACGCAGAGGGGAATGAGAAGGATTCATGAATAAAAGAGCCGTCAGAACTAACGCCGTTCCCGGTCAGATGGTTCTTCTATTCCAGTTGGACGGTAAGATTCCCAACATCGCCCTGATGCGCATAGCGGCGCACCATAAGGCGCTTGGCGATGAAGTTTCGTTCCGATGGACTGGAAACCCCACGAAAGACCTATGGGAGAATCCTGATCGTGTTTACGCCTCTGCGATCTTCGAAAAAACGCGGCCTGTCGTGGAGGTTTTGAGGCGCGAGTTTCCAGACGCTATTATAGGCGGGACCGGGGTTGACGTTAGTTCCACGCTTGAAGCGGTCGGAGTGACAACGATTCAGCAGGACTATTCTCTTTACCCTGATTGGCGGCAAAGCATCGGGTTCACTCAACGCGGTTGCCGGTTGGCTTGTTCGTTCTGCGTTGTCCCGCGCAAAGAGGGCAAATGGCGCACGGAAAAGACGATTGCTGATATTTGGCGTGGCGGCGAATACCCGCGAGAGCTGATATTGCTCGATAATGATTTCTTCGGGCCTGAGTCGCGCAGTGAGTGGCGCGAGCGGACCGCGGAGATTCGGGATGGCGGATTCAAGGTCAGCTTTAATCAGGGCATCAACGCTCGATTCCTGAGCGATGAAGCAGCCGAGGCAATAGCGAGCGTGGATTACCGTGACGACTCCATGAAGGTGAAGCGCATCTACACCGCCTGGGACAACCGACAAGACGAGGAACGGCTATTTGCGGGCTTGGAACGGCTCGTCAAATACGGGGTCAAGCCGGATCACATCATGGTTTACATGCTCGTAGGCTATTGGCCGGGAGAGAAGATCGAGGATTGCGTTTATCGGCAGGCTCGGCTCCGCGACTTCGGTTGCCGTCCTTACCCAATGCCGTTCGTGCGGACGCCTGAACTTGTCGGGTTTCAGCGGTGGATAATTGGGGCTTACGACAAACGGTTTACGTGGCAGGAGTGGGAGCAGGCTGGCTATCGGCCCGAGGGATTACAGAGGGCGGCTCCATGACGCACGAGAAGCGCCTTAGCTCTGGGGCAATGTTCGCCACGCCAGTTTCCCAAAGAAGTGGAGCAATAAACAATGAGTGAACAAAAACCAAAGATTTCGGGGATAAAGGAGGCGTCATCGGACTCCGGTAAGGCAACAGGACAGATGGAGCGCATCGTGGCAGCAGCCATTATGCAAGATGGTATCGTTTACACCGGCACGCGCCACGGTTTCATAATCCGCGACATTCACCTAATGACCGGCATTAAGCCGGTGGACGGTCAACAAGGATTCGTTACGAGTAAGGGCGAGTTCGTTAGCCGTGAGATTGCTGCCGATATCGCTGCACGTTCGGGTCAAATGCCGTGCAAGGTAGTGCGGCTGTTTAGCGAAGATGTGTGGGACATTCCTTCTGGCCTTGAGTTTAACGAAAAGGAGTTGACGGCTCTTTTAACTCAAAACTCTCCGTCTTCGGACATCGAGAAGGTTCAAGGACCGATGGGGCTTTCACTGCTTCTCGACCAGATAGAGCAACATTATACGCTTGCCGCCCAATACGACGACGCGGAGACTACTTGGGCGAGCTGTCGTGACGTTCCCGCGCTCGTAAAAGCGCTACGCTACATGCGACAACATGCACTCAGACCGAAGCTGACAAGCCAATTCGATGCAGAACTCGTTCAACTCCTCACCGCTCAGGACGATCCCAGTATGAGCCGCAGATAATTAAGGAAACAATGACACCAGAAAAAGCAATCGAGTTACTCGAAGGATTTCAGAGTCAAATCATACATGGGAAGCAGACTTTCCATGAAATCGCAGAATTAATACGATCGCTTAAACCGGACATTGATAACCTTGTTGGCCGATTCCTGCAATGGCCATTACCGGAAAGCGTTTGCAGTGATTTATGTGTAAGCAAAATTGGACTGCACCGAACGGGCACAAATCTACTCACGGCGGATGAGGCTAGAGCGATGTTGCGGTATCTGCTTGGAAACGAGGACTCATCACTCCCCGAGCGTGTTAGCTCACCCGAAGAAGAGGAGAAGAAGCAGAGTTTTGGAGATACCGAGAGCCGCCCACACAAAACAACCGTTCAAGGACAGATTTAGTTTAATATGAACTCAGTCATATTTCCAAGTGCTCGCGAGCTAGGCCGTGAAATCCAGCTCGGATGCCCGCCCGGTCATGTCATCGAACTAGATCGCCATATTCTGCGAGACGTTAATCCGAGTCCCGGCTGGAGTGAGCCAGAGTGGATTTTAGAGAACATAATCGGGAGTGCTTTTGAGTATTCGTTTAGCTTCAATCACCTACGCGGAACGGTTGTTTTCCACCGTCGCAAAGAGCCGCTTTTGGATGGACGTAGAACTTATGTGTCGCCAGATCGGAAACATCTTTTCGACCCACTACCAGATGGAACGTATAGGCCGAAAGCGAGCGAACCCGAAGGGTCGCGGAATCTGTCCGAGAACGGTCCAAGGTCCGATAGCGCCTCCCGGTAAACAAAACCCTAATCCATGAACAAAACCCCAAATACTTCCCGAGAGTCGGTCCCACAGATACCGATGGAGCAGAATGAGTCTTCGTTGCGGAAGCTTCGCGTGAGAGTTGCGGAGTTGTGCGGGTGGAGATACCCGCTTGACCGCAGCGAGAGCAAACCGCCTTACGAAATGAACGAACCGAGCGCTCTCCGGTATAAACGCCTTGCCCGAACGATTCCCGACTACTGCAACGACCTCAACGCCTGCGCAGCGTTCGAGAAGACGATGACCGAAGATCAGGGAGTTCAGTTCCGTTTATGCCTGATGTTCAACTCGGACGGACCACGATCTACATTCAGATCAGTGGAAGCCGCCCTATGTCACGCCACCGCGGAACAACGCTGCCGAGCTTTCGTGGCCGTAATGGAGAGCGCCCCATCTGTCCCTTCACTGACCGAAGCTCTGACGACATCAGGGGTTTCGGCGAAACCAGAAGAGGAGGAGGATTTTGGGAAACCAGAGCCGCCATCCGAGACGGTGCCAACAGGACTGATGGAGGTTTTACAGCAGGCGCTTGAGGTGTTGCTTTACCTTCCGGGATGGCCCAACAAAACGATAGCCGAACTGAGGACTCAATCAGGTGACGAGGAATTGGTCGAGGATCATCAGATAGAGCGCGATAAGCGAAGCGTCATCGAACAAATTCAGCGCCATCTGTCTGAGCACCGCGTTAGCTCACCCGCGATCAGTGTCCCGGCTTCGCCCGATTCCCCTCCGTCTCCCTCACCCCTGGTTTCAGTAGAAGAGTGGACGGAACTGAGGGAGGATTTGATTCAGTTGGCCCATATTTGCACGTGCAAGCGTCCCACTAAGTTGTTGTCGGGTGGTGGCGTTCAAGCTCCCGGTGATCACACTTCTTCGTGCGTGTCCGTTGTAGCAAATCACGCCAACGCCTCCCTCGCTTCCCTTACATCACGGCTAGAGGAAGCAGAGCGAATGCCGCGAGTCGAGCGGTGCGTATCGTGCAATAGCTTCGTCTCTGACTGGATCGACACCGACGAATCTCATGGCCGGATGTGCCGTCCGTGCGAAACCATCTCTTCTCTACGAGCGTCTCTCGCCGTAGCGGAAGCAGACCGGGAGATTCTGATAGAGGCACTCACGGAAGCTGTGCCGCTTCTTGAGATTGTCAGGGATTATGAGCCGGGAGGACCGGACGGAGCCTGCGCGGCAAATAGGGCCAGAATCCTTTGTGAGCATTTCGAGATGCTAATTACGAATAGCTAACCCTTCGGAGAAAAAAGAGCCGTGAGAACTAACACCGTTCCAATACCGATGGAGGGAATATGAGCGACGGACGACTTGTGTTCCTCGAAATTACTTCGTGGGCGTTCAGCTTGGGCGGGGAGCATTTTACGGGACGCATTGTAGGCTATCGGGACGGAAAATATAGCGACTTCGATGCCGTCCAAGTTCAGCACAAGTTGACCGCCAAGGAAGCGAAAGCTTTAAATAAAAAGGACGGCGCACGAGGATTTTCACTTCACAAACCGGGACACGAAAGCGACCGATTTGAAACACCGGATCAACTGCGACGTTCCGCCATTGCGATTTACAAACGGGAGTTTCCTCACGCGAAAGCCTTAATGGAAGGACGAGGAGCCGTCGCGAATGCTCAGCGGTGCATTGACGGGCCGCAAGACTTCATGGAGGCCGTGAATCTCATTGTCGAGCAGCAAAAGGCATGCGGAGGCTACGAACGCAATCCCCGAAAGATGGACGCGCTCCTGCGTAAGTTCGACGCACTAACGAAAGCACTATGACCCCATCAGTCCCCAACGGGCACCGAAGCTAACCCGCCTCCCGGTAAACAAAACCCTGATTTATGACCCTATACGACACCCTATCTGAGATCGAAGAACGCTGGAAGACGAAGACTCTTTCGGAGGAAACAGAGGCGGATGTAAGCGCAGGCGACCCACCAACACAGAACGCGCTCGCCGTGTATGGCGACGAGCCTACATTCAAAGCTGATGGTTATCCGACCGAAGAAACGGAGCGAACGATTACTGAATGGCCGTTTGAAAACGGGTATCACTCGCTACTCGCCTATGTTGCGCGGGCTTGGAAATATCCCGATTACTTCACTCACGATGGCGGCAGTGAATACAAAATCTCCACTGGAGGTTGGAGTGGAAACGAGGAATTGATTGGCGCGCTGGAGAGGAATCGCATTTTTTGGGCGTTCTGTTGGGTGTCCTCTACGTGTGGAGGTCACTACGTGTTTGAAGTGGACGCTCCATCGGCATTAAATGACATGACTCACACGAGTCTTGCCATTAAGATATGAGCGCCGTGACAGGGTGGAATTACTTCTCCTTAGGGATGTTTGGCTTGGCGTTGATGTGCGAGCTGGTACTCCTTGTAGACATGATAGGCTTCCTTTGCAAAGAGTCCCGCCGTGAGAAAAGAAAGAACAATCGTAAGAGCGACAAGCCAAACGGTCCATCTTCGGATACTTCGGTGAATCTCTTCATGGTCTGCGGAAATTCTGATCAGCAACGCAGATACTTTCATCATTACCTTGGATATTTGGTCGCAGCCGTCTTGCTCGTTATTGTATGCCTCCTTGTAAATCTCGCGGAGAAACTCCTTTGGATCGCGGGAACAATCCGTATCGGCCAGTCCCGACGCTTCTTCCGGTGTCTTTTCCCTAACGCGCGCTTTTGGTTCTTGCATAAATTATATGAGTGACACGAACTGGTTAGAGATTTGGGAGCGCGAAGTGCGTGACAAGCCGGGAGAAAAACTCCTCCCGGCTCACCTCTGCGAGTTCCCGCCAATTAGTAACTGGCCGGAGGCCATCAGGCTGCTTAAAGAGGACTGGGAAAAGCTCAGGTCGATGTATCCGGAAATATGCGCCAAATGTGAACATGCTGATACTGCATCGTCCAAAGACTTGCTGAGTTAGCGTTATGGTTTCGTAGAGAAAATACTCTGAGATTATTGGGTGAAAATTTATCACGGCATCGGGGTCGCCCGTGGCGTGTTTGAAAAAATCCTGTGGTTCTTTCAGTAACTTTTTTATTTCCGGCCTCAGCTCAAGAGGAACGCTCTCAAGCGTTATGAAATCAGATGGCGTTCCTCGCTTGCTGCCGACATCATGACAGACTTTCAGTGCGCCGGATGCGAGCGCCTGGATTGAAACAGCGTCTTGATCGTGGAACCATAACCAGATCGCCGTATTGAGCTGACGTTCGACAACATCAGCTTTCGTCAGTTCAAGCAACCGCGATATTTGTTCCAATGGGAGGAAGTCTAAGGAAAGGGAACGAAAACGTTGATGGAAGAAGCCGGTTTATCGCCCGCGTCCCTGATGGCTGATTCGTATTTTCGTTTAACGTCTCGCGCTGCGTCGGACTCAGGAAACATTGCCCCTGTGACGCGAATTGAGGAAGCCGGCTGATCTCCTTCTGACTGAATCGCCCGTTCGTATTTGCGTTTTAGTTGCCGGGCTTCCTCGTGTCCGGCTTCTTCATCCTGTCGAGCCTTTTCTTGCGCAGCTCTTGCTTCTGCCGCCTGTTGAGCGGCGCGTTCTTGTGGATGTGTGGCCCAGTAATCTTTAATCTCCGCAATTTCGGCAATCTTTTCTGCTCTCTGTTTCGCGGCCTTTTCCGAAGGGGTTAGAAACTCGGAGGTCTGTCCAGAAATGGGAGCAACGACGATTTGCGACTGTGATTGTCTTTGTGTGCGCTGCCGTTCTTCTTCAGCCTGCCGATTGGCTCCTTGTTGGGCCATTCGCTTCGCTTCATCGGCTTGTTGGATCGGGATCGTAACGCGGGCGAGCTTTTCCTTTAACGACGCCGAGAATTGGCCGCTTTTTAGTGCTGCGATCAGTTCGGGGGAGGCGTGAAGATCGAGCAGATAGGCTTCGTGGTTTACATCGAGCGTTTCGGCAAAGTGGCGCGTTGCCAGGTCCGCCAGAATCACTTTGCTGGAATACCCAGAGCGCAGCATCAAGCCGATGTCTTTGACGGTCAGCGCCAAATCAGCAAACGCACTTTGCACGCAAAGCAAAACGCACGCGACAGCCAAGGGGAGACGCAACATGCGTCATATTGAGCAAGCAGCGCGCCACTGGCGTGGTTGCTGCTAATTAAGCATCCATGCCCCCAGAACCAGATCCAACTTGGGTGAAAACGAATTGGCGAATTGACCAACTCGACAAGCAACTAATTGAATTTCGTATCCCTATAGGAAAGGGTAAAATCGCAGAAGGAATCGGACTAATATCCGCCCACGCTAGGACGCCTGTTGATGATCTTGTGTCGGTCCGGATTGTAATAGAGCAGCCAGACGAAGTAATTCCTCGGAGGCGTCAGACGGTATTCCCACTTTCACAAAAGTACGTTTCATTAATCGCTGCTCATCCGAATCAAAAGGTTGCCCATTTTCGTCTAATGGCGGAGTAATTAGTCGCACGAAGTACGAAATTTCGTCGTTCAACATTCCCGAGGCTATCACCTCAGAAGTTGGCAACGAGGTTGAGTCTTTCATGTCGCACCAACCCGTTTTCGTTCTCGATTAGCCTTCGCTTGTTTAGCGCGACGATCTACGACCTTTTTCGGAACCTGGATAATCTGACGAGCTAGAGCGTCGAACTTTTGAAACGGTGTAGGCTCTTTTGTCGCGGGTGCTGGTTCCACGACTGAACCATGCGGTCTAACTTGATTTTCGCAAAGAAATAATTAGACCGGCGGCCAACGCTAAAATAATCGCGTCAAGCAAGAGCAGTCGCGCGTAATCAATTCGGTAGATCAATAACTTGGAATAGTATTCGCCCTGCCACGTATCAAACAGAAAGGCAAATCGGTTCGGGAACGTGATGGTGTAACCAAACCCTTTTGGGCCGTAATGCACCCACGGCGGAAATAGCCATGTGGCCACAAGCAACGCGACGAATATCCACATTATTACTAATTGTCGCTTACTCATGATTTTTTGCGTTTCCCTCTACCTTGTCTTTTACGCAGGAAGCAACTCCAACTGCGGATCATCTTTCCCAGTCAGAGATTTCCACGTCACGCGCTTGCCAACAATTCCGGCAATCGCTTTTTCAAATCGGCCTTGGTCGCCATTCTCGTCTTTGCGGTTATTGAATCGAAACGCTTGCTCGTCCAGATAGCGGAACAAATGGAAGGGCTCGACGTTTACATACGTCCCTTTCAGGCAGCGTTTCAATAGGCTCCAGAAGTTCTCCAGGCCATTGGTGTGAACGTGTCCGCGCGCATACGTGACGGCATGATTTACCATTTGCCGGTCGAAGTCCGTTTCCAGATCGTCGTATGACATGAGGGAATCGGTGCAGACCGTCGAACCTTTCAGAACGTATTCGCGGACGTTGCCGCACAATTCCGGCCTGCGCGTGTTCGGCACGACTTTCAGAATCACGCGAGAGTGTTTCTTGCCGATGCCGCGTTCCAGAATCCCTTGCACGGGTGTTTTTTTGATTCCCGCATCGCCAACGCCAGTGCGACGGTCTTTGTGCATGTAGCGAGCCTTTGCGCCGATGTAGGTTTCGTCGGCTTCCACGATGCCGCGCATTTTCTTGAACGAGCCTTGCTGCATCGCCAAGCGAATACGCTGGAGCATGAACCATCCGGTCTTTTGACATACGCCAAGCGCGCGGCCAATCTCGTAAGAGCTGATGCCGTTCTTCGCGTTGGCGATTAGCCAGATCGCGCATATCCACTTGTCGTATTTGATCGCGCTGTCTTCAAAGATTGTCCCGACTCGGAGAGTGAATTGCTTCTTGGTCTTGCAGGTCTTACACGTCCAGAGTTTCCGCGTCGAAATGAAACTAACCTTGTCACTCTCGCACCGAGGACAACGGACAATCCCATCCGGCCAGCGGATGAGCTTCATGTATTCAAACGCTCGCGCTTCATCCGCGAAATATTTGATGGCGTCTTGGAGCGTTTCAGGGAAGTCTATTTCCGTTTTCACACTCCCTTTATCATTCATTCGTGCTTGTGAGTCAAGTCATTTATTGCCGCTCCATCTGTGTCCGACGCACCGCAGTCCGATGCAGCAGCGGGGGTTTCGTTCACCAAATACGCCCCTGAAATTGTAATTCCTTCTCTCTGTAAAGCAGTGAGGGAAGCTCAAAGTAGTTTTGAGGCCATCGCAGAAGCCAATCATGAAAGCTGGTGGATGCGAGACGTAGCAGCCGAAGCTTTACGGGACATCGCTTCCATTCTGGAGGAAAAAGGGGCGTGAGCGAGACTCAGCGCGCGGAACATCCAGAAAAGATCAGCTGTCGCGAGGCGGTAAGAGTGGCGTTGGAAAAAGGCGTTTTGACACGTCCTGATAATTGCCAGGAATGTCCTGCTACCAAAAGCATTCAGGCGCATCATGAGGATTATTCCAAACCACTCCAAGTGGATTGGCTTTGTCCGAAGTGCCACACGAAGAGGCGCAAGTGAGTCGCCGCGGATTAGAGATCACGCTGGAGCAGGCCAAGGCGCACGCGCAGCGGCATGGATATCAGCTCGCGGCGCCGGGTGACGCCAAGACGGGCGCGCAGCCGGCCGGAAGCGATGGCGGTCAACTTGGAGCGCCGGCCAAGCCCAAACTGACTCGAAAAGACCGAATGACGCGGCCGGAACGCGAAATGGCCCTGATTCTCGAGGCTAGCAAACGTCGTGGCGAGATTCTGGAATGGCGTTTCGAGGGTATTTCGCTCGGATGGGGCGTGGATCCGGAGACGGGGAAAGCAATGTGGTACACGCCGGATTTCCTAGTGATTCCAAAGGATTATCCGTACGCTGAGCCGAAACAACGGTGGAAACTGATCGAAACGAAGGGCTCTCGGCTTTTTAACGCGCAGCTCGTACGTTTCCGCGGCGCGCGCTCCTGCTGGCCTAATTTCAACTTCGAGCTTCATCAGCTCGCGCAAGGCACCTGGTCCCGAGTCGAATGACCAGTATTGAATGGCCGAAAGGATCCGGCAGAATCTACACCGCCGAGCGGTACTCGGGCGGCACGCTGCGCCTTACGGCTCGCCCAGGGCAAACGACGCACGTAGCGATTGCCGGCGAGAAAATGGCCCTGCAATGGCTTGGCGACCGATCGCTAAAACGATCCAAAGCGAAAAGCTGATAGACGCCGTTCTGCGACCGGTCTAAGACGAAGTTGAGGCTTGATTTGCGCCGTACTGGGGTCGATTGGTGCGAATGCAAAACCTCGGCTTGATTCTACTGGTGTTCGCTTTCGTTTGCGGCTTCATCGCCTGCTGGCCGGCGGCCGGACCTTACTGGAACCGATTGGTCGCGGCCGCCATTACGTTCTGTATCGCTGCCGAGCTCTTCGGCGGGATCGCGCGGACGTTCATGCTGCGCTGATTATCTTCGCGCGATTAGATAAAAACGTGCGCATATCCGGTTTTGGTTGCGCCGACAGCAAGAGCCTTGCCCCAAGGATTTTTGTCCGCAGGAGTTCCGTAATCCTGCGCGCAGCCCGGGTTCTCGATGTTCTCGAATACCTATTGCACCGCTGGTGGCGAGATTGGCGCCGAAAATAAGTCTTGACGCGCGCCGCGGTCGGGTTCAAACGTTCCATTGTTCAGAGCCGGGAGCTCAAGAACGGTAAACTCGCACATGACCACAACAGACTTTCAAATGCCGCTCGGGAGACGCGTAAGCGTCGGGGTCCGCGATTACCTTTCTGAACACCCGAGCGGCGCCTTTCCCGCGTCACGCGCTTCCTCGCGTTCCTGAATCGCATTCCAACCGCGGACATCCGAGAAGGTCGGGCCGGTTGGGCAGTGTGACGCCTCCGGTCCACTCGACGGAAAGCGTAACCTCCGCCGGGCAGTTTCAAATCGCGCGTAGCTTTAGCTCGATAATCCTCCTCATCGGGGGATTGAGGGGGCACTCCCTCTGACTTATCGCACTATCGATCCAGACCGTCAACTCTCCCGGAAGGGAGGAAAACTTTGATTCCGCTCCGATTTACCGACTTTCACAAGAAACCAACGCTCCACGTTGCCAGCAGTCGCGCTTGACACGCTCCCGCCTTACCCTGACACTCGGCTAAATGCCAGCTCCTCTAGCCGTCGATCGCGAAGCCGCACGCGTCCTTTGCGTCGCCGTCGGTGTCCGCCAAGCAGCCCGAAAACTCGGCGTGCCAGAAGGAACAATGCAAGCCTGGTCCGCTCGCGGCCAATGGTTCGCTAAACCCGTGCAACCACCTACCGTTATTCGTCAAACCGGCCCAAATTCCCTTGCAACCACTGCAACCAAAGCCTATGACGCCCTGGCTGACAGCCTTTCTGACGACTCGAAAGCTACTCGGATCGGGCTAAGCCAAGCATCGAGACGCGCCGCGGAGCATTTGAAGGCCCAAACGGGCGCCCAAGTGCTCAAATCAGCCAAGGCGATGAAGGAGATTGCCTCTGTAGCCTCGACGGTACACGGCTGGGAGGCAAAGAAGGATGCTGGCGTGCAGATCAACCTGAACGTGGCGATCGGTGTGATCCAATAGGTTGTCCGCACGTCAGTTTTGCGGACATTCTCAGCGTTGGATAACGTCATACAATACGCGGACCCTTAACCGGTCAGCGTAAGACGTTCAAGATCAACGCCAGCCATGGCTTGATTCGCATCCGTGCAACCAGAGCCCCGGAATTGTTATGGCAATTATAAGAATCTCGGTGCAGTTGGCATGGCTGACCTGGCTGGCGTGCCAAGTCGGAGCGGATCCAGTGCAACGCACGAGGATGACCGCCAACGCAAAACGCAAGGCAGAGGCTGCGATGTGGCGGACCATGCGCGACAACGCAGGCGTAGGCCTGGCCGCGCGCTGCCCTTGATAGGCTTTAAGAGATCCCTTACTCGACCGTGGGGGCGGTCATGCCACTTCCCCCAATTAGCTTGATGGATGAAGGGTTTGCAGTCTAAAATTTACCAATCGAAAATCTTTGCAGTCAGAAGAGCGCCAATGTTTGAGCGGTTTGGGTATGATGCTGGTCGGTTTTCGACGAATTGCAGTCAGGGCATGCGGCGCAAACGTTGTCCGACGTGTGGCGACCTTTTTTGGCTAGGGAAATAATATGGTCCGCCGTTCCGCCATTTGGCAGAAATTTTCCGCACCAAAAGCACTTACATGGTCCAGCGGCTATCAGGGCAAGTTGAAAGTCCAATGCTGGATCACGCCGAAGTTTTGATGTCCGAATCAGATCAGCTCTACGTTTCTGGCCCTTTTTTCGAGCAGTAGAACGCTGCGTGACCGACGACCATTTTGCACTCCATTGTGAGAAAAATGTATTCCACTCTCTGGAGGCTTGTTTACGCAATTTTCCTAACTCGACGAACGCTTCATGCTGGAGTTTGTTACGCCTGTGAGTTTCTGGATTGTCTCGGATTTGTTTTGGAGTCAGCCCTCCTTTACCTTTCCGCTTGCGTGGTGATTTTTTCGCAACTAAGCAACCACAAGATTTCCGTCCGCCGACCAGTTTACTCCTGGAGACGTTGAGAACATTTCCGCACACGCATCTGCATTCTGGTTCGGTGGTATTTTCACCACTCACAATGATCAATCGACCGAAAACATCTCCGATCTGAATTTTCCGCATTTTGAAAGCGTGGCAGAAAAATTTTTCGGAGTCCAGAATAATCGCGTAAGATACGCCTTGACCTTTTGAAGCGAATCAGCGTTGATGGGTTTCGATGAAGGCTGCTCCGACGACCGAATTAGCTTTACGCATCGGAGAGCTATTCCACCGGCGACCGGTGACGCAGTGGGCCGAGAAGGAGATTCGGCAGTACAAGGTCTTGGTTCGGGCGAAATGTTTCGAGTCGTTGGACGATCTGGCGTTGGTCGAACAATACTACGCATTCGAGAGAAAACGCGGGGATAATGGGCGGCACCGGCGCGATCTATACACGTTCCTGAATAACTTTCAGGGCGAGGTCGATAGGGCGAATATGTGGCGCGAGTTGCATCCCGTGAAAGCGGCGCCACGGAAGATCATTCCCATGCCGGCGATTGCGAGTGAGCCGTTCGTGCCCAGCGCGGACGAGGTGGAGTCAATGGCCAGGTTCGCGGCCGAGCGCGAATTGAGGAAACGGTCGTGAAGACGTGGGCTGAAAAGATGAAGCTGCTGGAGTGCGGGTGCGGGCACACGAATACGATCCACGCCGGCGGGATCGGAGCTTGCACGATGCACGGGTGTACGTGCGGGGGGTTTCGGGAGGTGATGCCGGGTCTGGTCAACGAGGAGAAAACCGAGTTTCAAAAGGTGAAGGAGATAATGGAATCATGAAACTCCTCGAACACACACTCCGGTACCGCGACACCGAGGATTTAATCCGGCAGGTGGACGCGCTTCTCGTTAAGCTTTTGGAGCGACCGAAGCTGACCGAGTACGCTAAAGTCCGAGCCCGATATCCGCATCTGACTCCTAGCGCCTACACGATGAGGCTCAAGAGGCATCTCAAGTCGGGGGGATATTTTCCTCACGAAATGGGGCATAAAGGCAGGAAGATCGTCGCGCTGCACGTGACGCCGGCCCTCGATTCTGTCTTGCGCAGATAGGGCGAATAAGATACACATGAAAGCCAATGACCCTGATCATGTGCCAGGAGGCGAAGAAGGTACGCCGACAAGAGCGATATCGTCGCCGGAATTTAAAGAAGGCCGCGAAGTACATGCGCGACTACAGGGCGAGATTGAAAAAGTCGAAGGGTAAGAAATGACACGCGGAGCCCAAAAGAAAGATCGACTCCTGCTCGGTCTGGCCGTGTCGCGGTTAAGCCTGAAACCGGGCGAACACAGGACGCATCAGCAGCTCGCGGACTTTTGCGATTGCCGACCCGGGACGATCCAGTTCATCGAAGCCGCAGCGCTGCGCAAAGTTAAGATTGCGCTCAAAGGACGTTCCGACATACTCTGAGGTCCGACATGGCACTTGCTATTCGCGACACCAACTCGCCACCGCCCGAGCGTTTTCACTTCCCCGTTCCGCAAACGGGATTCGATGTCGATGCCGGATCGTACAACCAGCTTTTCGAGAACATCCATCAGCACTGCGTCGCGAACAACGTTCCCGAACCGGACAGACAAACGGTGATAGATTTTCTTTGCAACAACACGCACGTTCCGTGCTACGACGACCACACCAGAATTCCGTTAGTGAACGCCTTTACTATGAGTGTTCCCGTGCCGACGCGATCTTGCTGCGGAGGGAAAAAATAAATGGACGATCCGGTAAATCATCCACCGCATTACACGCAACACGCGAGCGGAGTAGAGTGCATTGAGATCACTGAACACTTCAATTTCTGTCTCGGAAACGCGATCAAATATATTTGGCGCGCAGACCTGAAAGCGAACGCCGTTGAAGATTTGAAAAAGGCTCGTTTCTATATCGACCGAGAAATCGAACGCAGGGATAGAAAGTCTGAATCGCTTTGACGATTTTCCAATTCATCCTCGCCGCATTGGCCTGCTACCGGCTCACCGTGCTATTTGCTCGCGACGCAGGCCCGTTCAAGGTTTTTACCAAGCTTCGCACGTTGAAGCACGGCATCGGACCACTGTTCGGCTGCCCATTTTGTGTCTCGATCCATCTCGGACTCGCAATCGTGGTCGCCTTCAATTTATCTGGCGTAAAAGATTCCTTCGTGGTATCGGCTGCAATCGTGCTCGCACTTTCTGCTGTTTCCATTGCGCTCGACAGAATTTTTACCAGCGACCATCAGGCATGAGCGAAACCGAAAAAGAAGATTTACGCGCGCGAGATGGTATCGCGCAAGAACGACACGCGCTTATCCGTGTTCGGAAAGGGACTTCCCATTCGAACCGAGAAAAGCTTTGGCGTGACGTTTTCACAAATGCGCTCGTCACTCAACATCGCGACCCGGCGTTCTTGGCTGATCGTGCAGTGATGGCCTACGATCTTAGAAATTTCCAATGATCACTCCACTCCGAAACCGAGCGATCGTTAGGCCGTTGATCGACAAGCAGTCCGGCGCAATCGCGATACCGGACCAATACGTGCAATCGCAGACAGTCGAAGTCGTTTCGGTCGGGACCGAGATGAAAGTCCGGCTTGAAGTCGGACAAAGAATTTTACTTCACCCGAACGCAAGCTGGACTGACATCGAGTTCGGAGGCGAGAAGCTGCGCGTGATCGACGCGAGCCAAATGTTGGCGATCATGAGTACAGAATAAAATGGCGGCGAAAATTTACCCGCTTCCAGAGGATAGGTTTTGGACCAAAGTGAACAAACGAGGTCCGCTGCCTGATCAGTGTCCCGAGCTTGGTCCATGTTGGGTTTGGACAGGTGGCGTAACTGGAAACGGTTACGGAGCGTTTTGGATCAATCGCGGCCAAGAAGGCTCACATCGAATGGCGTGGATGTTCCAGCAAGGAGAAATCCCCGCAGGGTTGAGCGTTTTGCACAAATGCGACAATCCTTTGTGCGTAAGGTCCACACATCTTTTCTTGGGAACCGTTCAGGATAATTCGAATGACATGGTTCGAAAGGGCAGGTCGGCGAGTGGAGATCGGCACTGTTCCAGGCTATACCCCGACAAAATTCCTCGTGGAGAAACCAGTGGAATGTCAAAACTCACGGACGACGATGTTCGTGCTATTCGCACTAGGTTCAATTTACTTCGCGACGCTTTCGCTGAAATCGGTCGAGATTACGGAGTTAGTGAATGCACGATTGGTTGTATCGTGAAGCGCAAAACTTGGAAACACGTTGTATGACCGGAGACATCCCGCAGGATTTCGAGATAGCTGAGTCCGGTAAAACCGAGTTGGCTCCGGAACGTTTCTCGTCTAGCGGACAAGTTGCGGACACTTGTAGTGCCATGATCCAAGCGGACCGACGTAGAGCCGTTTGGAGGGCGAGCGTTGACGGACTGTTCGACGGCTTCCCAGTTTACAGTTTGGCGTCGCTCAAAGCGAAAGGACAAGGCTGGCGCAGTCGAACAAATTTCCTCGAAATGCAGGGGCACATCAACGCCCGTCAGACGCCGTTATTCGATCTCGTTACGGAAGTCGATCCGTGCGTAGAAATCGTTCTCGATTACGGCGAAGGCGATCAAGCGGTCGATTGGGCGAATCGAATCGCGAAACGGTTCCACTGCATGTTCATGCGCGACTGGCGCGTGGGGTTTAATTACAACGTCGCGCTGCAACAGCTTGAACTTTTAAAACACGGCATCGGCTGTCACATCTGGCCGGATCGAAAAAATTGCTGGATTCCTCGAACGCCGATGAGCGGAAACGTTCTGTTTCCCGATGGCGTGTCACTCAATCTCGAGGAGGACTTGGATTACTTCATGATCCGGGATTTCCTTCCTGGGTACGCGATCTACGAGAAAATTCGGAACGAGAAAGCTGCTACCGCGCTCGGGTGGAACGTCGATACCGTTTGGAAGGCTTTGGCGCAGACGAGCAAGATTCAATATCGCGGAGGAATCACGGGCACCTACACAGCCGAACAGGCGCAGCGCGAGTACAAGCAGGGCGACATCGGGACGAGCCAGTCGCGGCAGTCAGGTTTGTGGCTCGACCATCTTTTCGTAAAAGAAATCGGCACCGGCAAGATCAGCCAATACACGGTCGCCGAGGGCGTCACGGTTTCGGGTAAAGACAAATCGAGCGGTGATCCGTTTCGCGATTGTCTCTTTCGGAAACGCAACCGCTTCGATCAATGGCCGATTGTGCTTTTCCCATACGACATTGGAAGCGGAGGGAAATTGCATTCAGTCCGTGGACTCGGCGCGCGCACCAAAGACTTTTTTGAACTCAGCAACCGGCTTTACAACGCGATGGCTGATCAAGTGCTCGTCGGATCGACGATCAACTTGAAGCAGACTGGCAACGTCGATCCGGACAAATTGAAACTGATGCGGCTCGGCATGATGTCGATCATCCCGCAAGGATTGGAAGCGATGCCAGGGATTCAATTCCCTCCGCTCGCTCAAGGTCCGATCGCGTTACAGCAGGAGTTGAAGCGCACGCTGAACGAGAACAACGAGTCGAATGGAACCGGCGCACCAGAGCCGATGGACCGCGAGACGGCGCAATCGTTCATGTCACGCAATCAAGACGCCGGTCAGGTCAGCAAAGGCGCCCACAGTCTTTACGGTTCGTGCTGGCAGATGTTCGTTAGCCGGATCGTCCGAACGGCTTGCCGGCCTGATGCCGTACGGGGTGACAGCATGAGCGCGCGATTGGCCAAGAAATTTCAGGACGGCTGCATTACGGACGGCGTTCCAAAAGAGGCGCTTCAGGCATTGGCGAGCGGGCTCGGGGAGGTCAATGAAGTGCTTTCAACCGGAGCTGGCAGCCCGAGTGTTCGCATCAATAATCTCCTGACGGCGTTCAAATACATTTATCCGACTACGACCGAGCCACGGAAGATCAACATCGAGCGAGATTTCACCGCGGCGTTGTTCAGCGGATCAAAAGTCGATCGGTATGCGCGCAGTCACGACGACAACAATTTGCCCGACGAAGATGCTTCACTTGCGGTTGTCGAAAACAACGGACTTTCGAGCGGCGGGGATGCGCTGGTATCGAGCCAGCAAGATCACGTGGAGCATCTCACTTATCACGAGCAAAAGGCGCAGGAGATCGTACAAGCCGTTATGTCTGACCAGATGGATCCAGAGCAGGGGCTTGCCGTAATACAAAAATTCGGAGCGCACATGGCGGACCATTTGAAGTTCCTCCAGCAAAATCCGATGAGGAAAGCTGAGTTCGACGCCTTTTACAAACAATGGGTCGCGCTGTCCGTAATCGCCGACAAGTTGACGCAGCAGATTCAAGCCCAGCAGGCAGCGAAACCGCAGCGGCCACCGCAAGAGCAAATCAGCGACGAGCGTGCGGTCGGCCTGGCCAAAGTCGGAGTGCAACGCGAAATAGGGATGGCCAAAGTCGCATCTCAGGGACGAATTGATTTGAGCAAGCTCGCGATCGATTCTCGAATCAAGGCCGCGCAGGCCGTGCTCCAGTCGCGTAACGGAACAGAGAAAGCTGCTGCGTGACGAACGAAGAACTGGGAAAGTTTCTGGAAGTGAAAGCTGCCGACATCGGCGAGCATTTCACTGACGTTCAAATCCTAGCCAGCTACACGAACGAATTAGGGACTCACTTCATCCGTCGTGGATATGGCAATTGGTTCGCCCGTCAGGGCATGGCGCAAGAATTCATCCAAGCTCAAAATGCCGAAGTGATGGCCCACGTTTTACATCGCGACAACGGAGATCAATCATCAGAATGAGCACGCTCAAAGAATTTCAGGCGCAACACGGAGCAGAGTGGGGTCATCTTCTCGGCACTCCAGCTTTCGGAGCGGCGCTCGCGCTGGCAAACCAAGAGAAAATCCAGTCTATCCTAATGCTGGACGACGACGAGATTTCGACAAGGGCAACGGTGATTCTGGCCGATCTTCGTGGACATCTCCGGTACGAGGCGGCATTGATCGCGCTGCACGAGAAAAAGGAACTGGTATTTCAGCAACTCGATCACGAAGAGTACCCCGACCCAATCGAGGAAGCGCGCGAGCAGGCTGAGCAAGAGGGGCACGAACCGGCGCAGTCTCACTTTGGACCGAGTGCGTCGTTCTCAGGTCCGTCGGCACACGACCAGATTTTCCCGCCACCGAAACGGCGCGGCAGACCACCAAAAAAGAAAAGTGTCGCCAAGAAGTCCAAACCTCGTAAGATACGCAAATAGGTATGCCACTTTCTGATTCTCCATGCACCTGCGCTAACTGCGGACGAGTGATCTTCCAGAGCGAGGAAAGTCACGTTCGAAACGGTAAATTCATCTGTGAAAAGCCTGAACCACCGCGAGAACCTGCTAGAGAAGGCGTTTCCTTCGCACTTCAAGCTGGAGCACGTTCTCTTTTGGGATTGCCTTAAAATCGGAGAAAAAATATGATCATCTCACCTTGGGTTCGTCGTCACATGCAGTTCAGGTCTCCGGACGGAGCGGACGGTGGCGGCGCAGCAGTTTTGGGCGCACCAGCAGCCGCCGAAGCACCTTTGGGTTCAGTCGGTCAAGCCTACACGGATGCGCTTACCAAAGCCCGCGGCGAGACGCCACCTGACCGAACACCGGCAGCGAGTGGCCCGACGGGACCGGCAGCCACGGGTCCAGCCGCAACCGGACCAGCATCGACCGGAGCTAGCGGTCCAGCAGCCAGTGGATCCACCGGCCCAGCAGCGCCAGACAAGCCCGCAACGGCTCTGGACGCCATCATGGACGACAAGACCAAGGCGACCGGACCAACGGGCGCCACGGGTCCAGCAGCGCCAGAGAACGATTTCCTGAAAGATTTGCCCGAAACTTTGCCCCGGGAAGGACGCGGAGCGCATTGGGAGAAAGCCAGGGGTGCGATTGCCACGCAGGGCAAGACCATCTCCGAACTGACCAAGACGACAGCCGATCTCACGCGACAACTTGAGGAGGCCCGCACGGCCCCGCCCCAGTCCGCTGCGGAGGTAGAAGCCCTGAAAAAGCAGTTGGACGAGTACAAGGACGCGATCGTCGGGATCAACGTCGAGTACAGCCCCGAACATCGCCGGGAGTTCATCGAAGGCCGGGCGACGCTCGTAACGAAGGCATCCGAGAAGCTGATCGCGTTTGGCGGCGACGGGCCGGCGCTCGAAAAGGCGCTGAAGATGCCAGAAAGCCGAGCGCGAACCGAAGCGATCAAAGCCGCCATGGGCGATCTGGACACCGTCGAAGCCGGCCGCGTCATGGGTTTCATCACGGAAATTGACAAGTTGGACGATCGACGAGCCGAAGTTCAGCGCGATCCGCAAGGCGCGTGGTCAAAACTGCAAGAGGCCGAGAAAGCGCGCGCAACCGAAGCCGCAACGAAAGTCGCAGAGTTCAAGCAGAAAACCTTCGAAACCGTTAGTAAAAGTCTCCCCGAAAAGTTTTTCCTACTTAGAACCGTGGACGAAAGTTTGCCCGACGCAGCCGCGCACAACGCTGGAGTCGAGCAAATGAAGGCCGCGGCGTTCGAACTGCTCGGAGACAAGGCGAAACCGGAAGATTTGGTCGAAGCAGCCTACGCGAAACAACTTCTACCGAAGGTCCAAACACTTTGGATCGCCGACCGTGCTGAATTGAAAGCCGCGCGCGCCGCGCTCAAGGAGTACGAAGGTGCCGAGCCCGGATTCCGAGGCGGCAAAGCGCTCGAGAAGACGGCGGCAGAGGCGCAGCTCGAAAAGACTCCAGGCCAGATTTTCACTGAGTCGCTGGCAAAGTCGCGCGGGGAATAAATTTGTTCCACGGGAAAATTTTATTGTTGACAGACAATTTCGTTTGTCGTAGTCAGGCGTTCGAAGCCAGCGATCTTGCGCAGTAGCGCCACTGGTTAAAGGATTCAGGGGTTTCATCCTTCCCTGAGCGGGCAGACGCATTCTGCCAGCAGTCAAACCTTTAACTGGAGAATAATTTTATGGCATGCCCCGAATTGGCAGCTTTCGCAACAGCGACAGAAAACTTGCAGGATCGAATCCTGCGCAGCCCGCGTCTCGGCCGAGCCCTGATGTGGCGCAACATGATCCCCCGCGGGATGTACCCGAAGAATACGGGCGTCACGCAAACGACTTTCACGGTCAAAACTTCGGAGCCGCAGGACAACCAGTCGCTCTGGAACACGATCACGCTGAGCAATAACCAGCCGACCCCGAGTTGCGACACGAACTACGAGGAAATCGGCGTGGCCATGTACCCGCGCACGTTCAGCCCGAAACAGCGGCGTTTCATGGGCCCGGTCATCTGCAAAGCCGACCTGACCTACATGCATGAGCCGGAACAATTCCTGAACGACTACATCGACGAGCTCGGCAAAGTCATCGCTCGCGTGTGGGAGTTCAGTCTGCGCGCCGACCACATCTATTTCGGCAACGTCTACATCGATGGCGTGAAGTACGCCGGCCCGAACGCCCTCGCAACCGCGCCGCGCGCCTTCCAGGGCATCAGCCAGACGAACCTGAACCTAATGGCGACTGGACAGATCAACGTCGGCGCCGGATCCAACATGGACGGCGGCTACACGGTCCTCGGCCCGAACGGCCCCATCTTCCCGCTCGAGATCGACATGGTTCGTTCCGAGCAGGTTTTGACGGCCAATTCGACAATCCGCGACGACGCGCGATTCGCTTCGATGGGCAAAGATAGCGCGGCCGACTTCGGCCTGTGGCGCGCGATCGGTGCCGAACGCGTGATCGGCAACTACCGTCACGTGACGACCAACATCGCACCCCGGTTCAATTTCACCGGTGGCGTGTACGTCCAGGTGAGCCCGTTCAAAGACATCACCGCAGTAGGAACCGACGGTGTGATCTTGACCGACGCTTATCTCAACGCAGCCTTCGAAGGCGCGATCCAGATGACGCCGGATGCGTTCGAAGCTGACATCGTGACGCCTGCGAATTGGAAATTCCCATCCAGTCAGGATTACAACGGAGAGTGGAGTTTCGAGACTGGCGGAGAACAGATTTGCAATCCAGCTAGGTTTGACCCACAGCACGAGCTTGGTCGCCACTTCGCCAAGATAGTTTACGCTGCGAAGCCAAAATGGCCCTTCGCTGCCGCACTTTACATTTACAAAATCTGCCCGCCGTCCAACGCGCTCATGTTTTGTTCGTGATCCGTGACGGAATAGATTGACTCAGCGCGACAAAAATCGCACACTGGATCAATGAAAAATTCACCCCGGTATCGCAGAGGCGAAACATCTCCTCTGCGATCGGGGTTAGTTTTTAATTCAACTTTAGCAAAATAATCCCTTCACCGCAGCCGCATAACATGGCCGACCAACCACCAATTACGACGCCGAACGCCGGGGATGGGATCAACATCAGTTGCCAGCGGTTGAACCAGCTCTTGTTTTTGGCCGCGTCTGGCTCGGTCGATCCAGGATTAGCCGCGAGTCCAGACGATTCGGTGAACGAGAGCCTGTACAAGTCGAACCAGATTTTGGCTACGGGCACGTTTGGCGGCGGGGGTGGAGGCGGCGCGACGGGTCCGACCGGGCCCACGGGTCCGACTGGGCCAACTGGAACCAATAGCATATCCGACGCGGCTTATGACGCTACGTCTTGGGATGGCGTTACGACAATCGCGCCATCAAAGAACGCCGTGCGGGACAAGGTTGTTGCGATGGACGCGGCGACGGCAACCGCGCAATCAACAGCAAATGCAGCAGCCGCGGCAGTTGCGGACATCCCATCGACTCAGGTAATAGGGACGGCCTATTTCGATGCGCATGGTGGCTCCATTGCATCGCTTCAAATAGCGGGCATTATCACGGGCGTCACTTACAACTCCCCGGGGAAATATGATGTTGCGTTTGCGCCCAATACGAGCCCATCCGACTATCTTGCATTTGCGTCAGTGGCAAACAATGGGGATATAGCAACCACCACAATGCCGCCAACTGCCGGAATACCAGATGACTCTTATCAAATCGGAGGATTCCAAGTTCAGGTGGCCGGAGGCGGAACGCTCTTGGCTCTTCCGGTGTTGAGTGATGGACCAGCCCGCCGGGTTCAAGTAATAATCGTGCGAAATCAGTAAATCAAAAATATGACAAACAACGACCTCATCTCAAAACTTAACAAAGCAGCGGAAACCTTGGCAACCAACGCCGGAATCGTTGAAGGCTACAAAGCCGCGCTTCCTGCCGACGACGACGAAGCGACCGAACAGCACGTCACCGACACGGACACGATCGCGAATGCCGTTGCCGCGCTCGATACGGCCATTGGCGCAATCGCTTGGAGTTAACGCTCCCTTCTGTCCCATCGGCGGTTAGTTCGCCGGACCTTAATTTCAAATGTCGCCCGACCCGGTAAACGTCCCGCTGAAAATCCTAAGGTCTGTGGCTTTTGGTCCATTGAAGATCGTCTGCCGAGATGCGAACCACGATCCGGTACCGTTGACGAGCTACACCGTGGCAGCCGTAGCGAGACCTGAGACAGAATCGACAACGAACATCGACCTTGAACCGGTCATCAGCAACGCGGCGGCCGGGGAGATCACGATCGATCTGGACGTGGAAGAGACGGGATATTTCCCAGTTGGCGAGTACGTGTACGACCTCATCCTAACGACGCCCGTCGGGGTTCGGTTGTCGCCCGTCATCGGCGGCCCGCTGCGCGTGATCGACACCGAAACTAGACCCTGACGATGCCGGACATAGCCGAGATCGTAGTAACGTTTCCGCCGCAACTGATCTACTTCGTGCTGATCCAAAGTCCTGATCTGACGGTCGAGATACCCGTACCACTTTCGGATTGACGTATCTTACGCAGTCTGCTCTTGTGGGCGCGTGCCGAAAGAGAAGCTGTCGATAGTCGCCCTGCCTCACACCGAGGTAAGTTCTGAGTTTTGCGGGTGCGCGTACACCCATTCAAAAATTCTCAAGGCGTGCAAGATGTTGGGCGGGGAATTCGATATCACACTTTACGCCCCGGAAGGTCCAGAAGTCGAAGGGGCGACCTTGGTGCCCGTCATCAGCCAGGAGGAGCGCATAGGCATCTTCGGGACAGACAACAAAGGGAGGCTGCCAGCGTGGCCCACGGACGCGCAGTCGGCCCTTTTCAATGAGCGTTGCATCACGGCCCTGCACGAGCGGCTGGGCGGACGGGAATTGCTCTGCTTGGCTGGCGGGTTGACGCACCTGTCGATCGCGCAGGAATTCCATGATCGAATCATCTGCGAGCCTTTCTGCGGCTTCGAGGGCGTGATCGGAGGATCCGTCTGGACGGCCTACGAGAGCTACGGCTGGATGCACAGGATCGCGGCCCTCCGCGGCTACAACGACATTCGCTGGCTGGATTGCGTGATTAATCCCTACGTCGATATGGACGATTTTCCGCACGTCAGCGACGGGAAGGGGAAATTTCTGCTTTGCGTCTCCAGACTTATCAATCGGAAGGGCGTCAGTCTGGCCGGCGAGATTGCTCGAGCCTCGGGGATGCCGCTGGTCGTGGCCGGCGCGGGCGGGAAACAAATGTCGAAAACCCGAATCGAGTGCGACGACGGTACGCGAATCGAATGCGATGACCTGACGTATCTCGGACCGATCGGTGTCGAACAGCGGGCAAAACTGTTCTCCGAAGCCTACGCGACGCTGGCGCCCACATATTTTCAGGAGCCGGGCTGCAACGTCATGTTTGAGAGCATGGCCGCCGGCGTGCCAGTCTTGTCGATGGACTGGGGAATTTTCAGCGAAGTCATCAGACCGGGATTCAACGGGTATTTCTTTCGGTCCATGAAGCAGGCCGTTGGTGCCGTGCGCTGGTGTCGTGATCTATCGCCAGACAAAATTCGAGATGATCTTGCATCGAATCACGGCTTGGAGGCCACGATGCCGAAATTTTGGAGGTGGTTCGATCGACTGAACGATCTTTGGGGAAAGGGATTTTATGCCGAGTGAGATGGAATGGCGAGCGGAAGATCACCCGTTTTTCGAAGATTTGGAAAATCCGCACCTCGGCGGATTTCGCATCGGGGGAGACGAGGCGACGACATATCCCGACCTTTGGACATGGGTCGTCAACGATCACAAGGTCGAGTCGGTAATCGACGTTGGGTGCGGTGATGGTGTGGCTGTACGGTTTTTCGAGACACTACTGCCCGGGAGCGTCATTGGAATAGACGGCGTGAAGCAGGAAGCCAAAAATATTCTCCAAAAGGATTATACTCAAGGACCGGGTCCTATTGCGAAGCCGTACGATCTCGTTTGGTGCTGCGAATTCGTCGAACACGTCGAGGAAAAGTTCATCCCTAATTTCCTGGAGACGTTCAAATGCGCCAAGACCGTTTTGATGACGCACGCCATGCCGGGACAGGCGGGACACCACCATGTTAACCTGCGCACGCCGACCTACTGGATTGGCGCAATGGCCGCGATCGGTTATCGACTCGACGAGGAATTGACCAAGAAAACCCGCGAGTTGGCCGGTCTGAACAAAAGTCCGCACAACCACTTTGTTCGTTCAGGGATGGCGTTCGTAAAAAATTAGCGTAATCTGCGCCCCATGCCGGGCGAAAACAGATCGGGTTGGACTCTCGAAACGCTCAAAGAGCATTTCGACAAAATTCGCGATGAGCGCGACGCTCGGTACAGCGAGCGCTCCGATTCCCAAAAAAAGGCCGTGGAAGCTGCGCTTTCTGCGGCAGAGAAGGCGGTCGATAAAGCCGCGAAGAACTCGGAGAAGTGGCGCGAGAACGCGAACGAGTGGCGCGCGGCCATGACGGACAAAGATCGGCTGCTCTTGCCAAGAACGGAATTCGATCAGCGGGCAACGTCTTTGGACGACAAAATTGCGTCCATCACCCGAATTTGCGTAGGCGCAGTCTTGCTTGGCATTGCGATCATCACCGTGGTATTGCTCATTATTCGTAAATGATCCCCACCCAAAATGGCTGATGAAAACGAATGGAGACATGTGACTGGAAGCGGTAAGAACAGCATCCTCATAGGAATCTGCACAGCCCTCATGCTCGCCGTCTTGGGCTGGGGCGGAAACTGGCTCGGGAACAAAGTCGTTGAGGGAAACGATAAGCTCACGAAAATCGAAACCGCGCTGCCCTTTATCCAGCAGACAGTCAATCGCCTCGAAAACCAGATCAACAACCTCGTTACGAAGCCAGAACTTGAGGCGACCAAACAGGAGATAAAAAACGATAACCTGAAATTCCAGAACGAAATTCTTAGATCGCATAACCGGAGGAACCCTGAAAAGGGATAGACCATAATGTCAGAAGAAAAAAACCCGCTTCCACCTGAACCGACTCCAGATCCAGCTCCAACTGAAGGTGGCCCACCTCCGAGTCCTTCGCCAACTCCGATTCCCGCGAAGAACTGACTTTCAGAACAGCGCCAAACGAAAAACGAAGCGGGGAGAAGAAACCTCACCCCTAGTCCCCTCTCCTTACCAAGAGGGAAAGAACAGTCCGAAGAAAAAGGAAACCGCAGCTCTGAATCGCAGGGGCAGGATTTTAACCTGCGACATGGCGGAATTTTTATGAGCTCTCCCGCCTGCTCTAACACTGAGCTACCCTGCGACTCAAAGCTGTTCGTTTCCCTTCTCACGCCGGGGAGTCTTTTGTCCTCGCGCAACGCCTTCGCAGTGGCCCGACTTACCCTCGATCTCCACTGCCGATTCGCGCCTTGAAACGAAAAGCCCCAAGTGGGGTAAGCACTCGGGGCTTTCGCTGATCTACGGACCAGCCATATTCCATCGGCCTTGCGGCTGTCAGAGAATTTCTAAAAAGTCCATCGCACCTACCCTGCGAACACGAGGAGCAAAACATTTATCCAAACTGGCGTCAAGCGAATTTTGTTGACCAGTCCGTATCTTACTGCTTGGCTACTCACTTCATGACGAAGTGGGCAATCGGAATCGCCACCGCAGCACTCCTCGGGCTCGGAAGTGTGGCCACGCATATCGTCACCGTTTGGGTCGAGAGTCGCAACGCGGATCACGAGACGCTTCGGGAGCTGGTCGCGAAGGACAAATATCTGAACGGTTCGTTTGCGGCGGCGCCAGTGGCACCCATTAAGGAAAAATGAGGAACGCACTGATCATCTTACTCAGTTTGCTTCTCGGGGCCTGTGCCAACGCGCCGTACAAACCGCCACCTTCGACCGCTAAGGCGCAGCAGTTGGTCAATTCCGCACGGGGCAAGGTCGATACGGCGCTGAGCGATAATCAGGCTGCGTCTGGATTCAATCGCAAGGCTCGCACGAAATCCGAGCTGATCGACAACAAGGCCGGCGTCATCGAGCGTTATTGGAAATGAAGGCGTTTGCAATCCTAATCGTGCTGGCAATGTCAGTCTCGGCTTCCCAGACAGCCCCCACACGTTCTGAACTGCTACAGACCGTCCAGCACATCAGCCGGCTCGCTAAAGAGCAGCAGGCCGATCTGGATGCGGCGCGCGCGCACGAACAGTCGCTTGAAACAAATCTCAAGGGCGTCTTAAAAGAGCTTGGCGAAACCCAATCAACGCTCGTGACAGTCCAGACGGAGATTAACACGCTGGCCCAGCACGACGCGAACGAGACGGCGGATAAAAAACACATTCTGACGAAATATCATCGCCTCAAAGCAATCGCCTGCGCCATTGCGGCCGCCGCGGCGATCTTTCTCGTGATGCGATTGACGAGTTTCATCCCGGCATTCATCGCGCCGTACAAGATTTATCTCTATGCCGGGGCCGGAATTGGAGCCGCAACGCTGGTGGCTACCTTGCTGTAATGGGATTCATCTTCGGACTCATGTTGGGCATTTTCTCCGGGGCAATCGTCGGCGGATGGCTCATGTGGAAATACGGCAATCTTCGGTTCGAAAAACCCGACATAAGCACAGTTGAGAAACCATGAAACGAAATATCCCAATCATCGCTTTTTTCACCCGAACGAGCACATGGCTCCTGCTCATCTTCATGCTCGCGTCTAACTTCGCCGTATTGAGCCAGAAACCGGTTTATTCCTGGTGGACGGTCAACATGGAGGGCTACACGGTTCACGAAACCTTCACTCTGTTCCAGATCCTCGGCGCCGTGCTCTACATTCCGGCGATTTTCAGTGTGGTCGTTTTCTTCGCACTGCTGTTCCGACACTTGTACTATCGTCAGTCGATCGACGCCGATATCCATAGCGGGACATACATGCTCGATTGGCAGACGATCGGTCCGGTGCATCGCATGTGGATATCGAACGTTGTGCTCGTAGGGGTATTGATCGCGATCTGCATCCTTTGCTCGTCGCTCGCAAAAGGGGCCGTGCCGGACCAAGAAGCGCGATGGAGGGCCGCGAAACTCGATCCACATTTCAGCATCGCGCTCGATCTCGAAACGCTCCGGTTCCAGAGGCTCGCCGGCCGGTACAAGCGCATCATGGATATGCGAACCAATGGGGTCCCAACGGCGGTCGTCTATTGTCTGCATCAACGCGAATCGTCCGGCAATTTCCTTTGCCACCCGCACGAGGGCTCCCCGCTGACTCAGCGCACGCGGTTCGTTCCTAAAAACCGGCTTCCGAACAGCGCGCCGCCCTATACGTTCGAGGCCAGCGCCGAGGATGCGTATTACGTTTGCGACCGGCTCGACCAAGTGCAGTGGAAAAATCGAGCTGCCGCTCTGCAAGGCATCGAATCATTCAACGGACTGGGATATCAAAAATATCATCAAGACGTTCCGTCGCCTTATTTGTGGTCGGGCACGACAATCTACACGCGCGGAAAATATACCGGTGACGGTCGATTCGATCACACCGCTCGGGACAAACAACTCGGCTGCGCGGCGATTTTGAAAAGGCTAGAGCAACAGGGATTATTCACGTGGGAGTGAAAGCGACGCCTAATAAACACGGCGAAGTTGCCGCCTCCAGTTTCAAACGAATGGCAAAAGCCCATCGAGCTCTCGGAGATATCCATAAGACCGAGGGGTTTAATCGAAAACTTTCTTTCGCCCAACAGATGATCGAAAGGGCGATTGCACAAAAACACTTCGATGACGCCGAAATTCTGGACGCGGAAGCGAAGTTCGTTGCGCGAAACATTGATGCTACCACGGGCCGAACCTGATCCGCTTGAGGAATCGTTCCGACTTGCGCCGCGTGAAATGCGGTTCACGGTCCGGCTTTTCTTTGGAATAACGTTTTCACTGATCAGCCTGATTTGGCTGGCCGTCTGGCTCAGTAATCGCTGACTTCGAAATCTTCCGTGTAACAGTCCGGACTTGCGTCGAAATCCTGCTCCCGAACTTCGCGCTCCAGAGCATCGTTAGACTGGCGTTTGACCTCAGTCTTAACGCTCGCATGAACGCCCTTACGTCGAAGTAGTTCGACCGCGCAGGCGAGCGAATCGGCCTCGTTTGGTGAACCGGGCAGTTCGTCCTTCTTTTGAATCGACTTTTTCTTGCCCTTGTAATCCCACTTGCGCTGGCAGAGTTGGATCGCCGTCGTGTCGTCCATGCCGCGGATCAGACCGGCCTGGATGTATTCTCGAATCGAGAACCATAGCTCCGACACCCGCCGATCGTAGATTTCCTTCGACGGCCGCGGATCTTCGTCCGACACGATCATGTCCGACGGTGCTCCGCCGAATTCGCACGTGTGAATATGGGGCGACCATTCGCGTTGCAACGTGGCCGCAACGCCTGAACCGATGCCGGTCGTGTCGGCAATGAATTCGTCCGGCGGGATGCCGCGCGCCTGACTGAGCGATTTCACCTTCTCTGCGATCTGATATTCAGGAGGGTTGTTCGGGTCGCCGGTCGTGATTGGGATTGAGATAACTTCGTCGAGCAGAACCCGCAACGATCGATCCGTGTCGAGCCCGCGCTTGTACGTTCGGTAGCAGCACTTGTCGCCACCAAAGCCAGGGTCGAGCGACGCGAACGGAGTGAACCCCGAAAGCCATGTGACTTTGTCGAACGCCTTGTGCGCGTGCAGGAGTGATTCTGAAACAACGGTGTCGTCAACGCCCTCGGGCGGAGGCAAACCTTTGACCATGACGTAGTACGTCCGAGTGTTCTTTCCGCCGGCCTGACGTTCAATGTCGGCCCGATCTTCCTCAGTCATTAGTCCAGTCCACTTTCCTTTGTCTTTGATGTTTGGTGATTGTTCTCCGTCAAATCGCAGGCACGCTACTCCACGGGCTGACATCCACTCGTAGCCCATCGCTTCCGTGATCGGTCGGCCTGGAGCGGTTTCCATCTGTTTCCCTAGCGGGTTCAGGGAGGACGGGAGGTTGCCGAGATCGATCGTTTGGAATTCACTGGTTCCAATTCTCAGGTTCGACTCGACGGTAATGATCGCTTCCGAGATTGCGTCCGACTCGTCACGGATGATCAGAATTCTGCGGGCGTGCAGACCTTTGATCATATCGACGGCTTTGTCCACGTCGCCTTGTTCGACCGGCACGACGTGCATCCCGTGAACGAAATCTCCCTGCGTCGTTCTGATGCTCGGGCGCGGCGCGCTGACCATCACGCTCTCGCCAATTCGCCCAGCACGCCGAGAAACTTCCATGTAAGCAGTGCTGATGCTTTTCCAAATTCGGCGACGAGCCGCATCGACAGACGTTGAAGCAATCACGACAGCGGTTTCGTCTGCCGCGCACAAATAAAATTTGAATCCGTAGTCGCCAGCGGTCCAACTTTTCGAGCTGCCGCCGCCGCCGCAAATTGCCGAGCGTTGATTATCGCAAAATAATTGATCAGCTTTGATCGACCAGTCTTGCCACTCGAAATTTGGGCGCATCATCTCCGTAAGGATGCGCGAATGCTGGTGTCGTCCGAGTCCGGTATAAGGAGACACCGCCTCGAAATCGCTGTCAGCAAAATCCCATCTTCCATCGCGCATCACGGGACGCCACAACGGTTTCTTGGACAACATCGGAGCGGCGCGGAAAAGAAATAGATGCGCCAAGAACATCGACGTTCCAGCGGGGAACATAACCCCATCGACGACCGCCCATTCCTCAGATTTTGTTTTGCCCATGAATTATTTCTTGACGTATCTTACGCTGTCTGATTGATTGAACGCAAGTTATCCCGGTAAAGGAATGAAGATACTCGAAACGGCAGCACGTCTCTCTGTGGGCAAATCGCCCATCTTCCTTACCGGGATGTTGGGGCGTGCCGTCTTTTCGATTATTTTATGACGACCTTCACTCAAATCATAACTGAAACATTTCAGGTCGTACGTTGCTACACTTGCAGCGTTCCATTTGGAATCACTGACGAAATCTACCGGCGCGTCGTAACGGACGCTAAAGGTTCCATCTATTGCCCGGCCTGCGGTAAAGAAACGTGTTGGCGGGAATCTGAGGACCAGAAACGTATCAAGGAATTGGAGCGAAAGCTGGCATGGGAAGCCTCCGAAGTGGCTCGACAAAAAGCTTGCAGGGATTCCGTCGAGGCGTCACTTGCGGCCACCAAAGGAGTTGTAACTCGCCTAAAGCGTAGAGTATCGGCTGGGACATGCCCTTGTTGTCAAAGGACGTTCAAGCAGTTGGCCGCACACATGAAATTTAAACACCCCAATTACGTTGGAGAATCGCATCCGTGAATTCGCTGACCGTCGCTTTTGTCACGAGCCGCCGAGACTCCAAAGTGGAATGGTTTTTCGAATCGCTATTCAAGAACGTCAAACAGTCCAACGCGAGCGTAGAGGTTATCGTGGTGGACATATTGGGAATGGAGGGTAGAAACCAATATCCGAACTGCTTATTCACGGTTCCAAAACCTACAATTTGGCAAGGTCCTCACCGGATTACCCGTGAGGACTGGTGGGCCAAGAGCAACGCTCTAAACACCGCCATTTGCCTTTGCCGAACCGAGTGGATCGCATTCGTTGATGATCGGAGCGTTTTGTGCCCCGGCTGGCTGGACTGCATCGAGGAAGCGATGCGGGGCCAATACGCGGTCTGTGGCTACTACGAGAAGCGCGCGAACATGCGTGTTGAGAATGGCGAGATAGTTGACGCCGGAACGTTACTAGGGGCAGACACGCGCACACCAGGAACATATCCATTCGATAGCTGGTACGGAGGGCACGGGGCTTTGCCGCTGGAGTGGTGTCTGCGCGTGCAAGGTTTCCCCGAGGTCGCAGATTCCTTGGGATCGGAAGATTCACTTTTCGGAATCCTGCTTCGGAATTTTGGTTTCCCGGTTTACTACGATTCACGGATGCGACTGATCGAGGATCGCACGCCCGGCGAGATCGGAGGAGCGTTGCGACGTTCAGACTGGGGAGAGTCGCCGCGGGACGCATCACATGCGCTGGTCGAGATGTTTCGCGACAAGACGACATCGCAAAACGAATTCGACATTCGCAACATGCGCGACCGGGTTTTGAACGGAGAGCCATTCCCGCCGCCAACATCGTCACCGATTCACTGGTTCAGCGGAGAACCTATCTCGGAGAAATTCGTATGAACCTCTGCATCCGACTCCCATTCAAGCGCAGTCCATTCGTGGCACTGAATTTCTGCCGGTGGGGAACGCAGTACAGTTGGCGCAAGCGCACAATCTGGAAGTGCGGGATAGGCTGCGGTTGTCTAAAGCCTGAGTGCGGACACGCGCGCTGCCAGCAGAAGCCAACGGAAGTCGGTCACTGGAAGTGGCTGTACCTCAACGGAGCTTGGCGATGACGCTGCCAAAACACAGTCAGGAAGCGAATGGTAGCCGAGTAGAGATACCGACATTTGACCCGGTCGTGGCCGCTCGATTCTCTGATCCAAGTTCATACGTGCCGACATTGATGGACGAAATATTCCTGAAAGAAATCTACGCGCCACTCTTCAAAGGCCGCAAAGACCTAACGTTCCTCGACATCGGAGCAAACATAGGGCTGGTATCGCTCTACGCATCCGACGCCTGCCGGCGCATCGTCGCGCTGGAGCCTGATCCAGACACGTTCACGGTCTTGAAAGCGATGACGTTGAAGCTGCCGAACGTCGAACCGGTCTGTGCAGCCCTGGCACCGGTCGATGGGCAAGTGGAGTTTTATGTCAATCACGAGAATACCACGGCCAGTTCAACGTGTAATACCTTCGGGCGTCAAATTCACGTATCGGGGCTGACGTTGGCCAGCATCTTGAGCATTTACCAACTGGAGCATGTCGATGTGGCAAAGTTCGATTGCGAAGGTGGAGAAGGTGAGTCGCTGAACTGGAACCAGATTCACGACGCACGTGACATCATCGACTCCTACTGGATCGAAGTTCATAATTGTCCGAAGACTTCGTGGGAATACAAGCTGGGTCAGCTCGTTCAAGGACTCAGCATCAACGGCTATCACCATCACGAGATTGATGGGATGCGTTTGAGGGCGTGGAAGTAATGGAATTGCCACGAACATTCGTCCTGACGGTGGACAGACCGATTCAAAGGTTCGACGACACCGCCGAGCACTTGAACAGCCTTGGCATCAAGTGGGAACGATTCAACGGTTTCGACAACCAACTCTGCCAGCTATTGCCGGTGCGGACGTTCGACTTGGATCGAGTTGGCGAGAAGATCGGTCCTAAACATATCTGCGCCACGCTCTCACATTACATGCTTTGGAAAGTCTGTTCGTACTTGCCAGAGGATAGATTCCTAATTTGTGAATACGATGTCGAGTTTCCGCCAGACTGGCAGGAGCAATACGATCGAGCGATGTCCGTAATACCGGAAGATGCTGACGTTATTTTTTGGGGAAGCTGCTGCACCGAGGGTCGCGATACGAAGCACATCGGAGAGAATGTTTATGAAGTGAAGTGGCCATTGTGCGGGCATTGTATTGAGATCAGGAAAAGCGCACTGCCCACATTGCTGAGTGAACACCAGTCCATTTCTATGCCGCTCGATATCGCGCTTTTTTACAACTCGCTTCCGAAGTTGCGCGTGTACACGGTCTTGCCGGCCATGATCGGACAGAGGGGAACTCCGCTGCCGATATGAAGAATCAACAAAAACGAATCGACATAACCGGACAACGATTCGGAAGGCTGACGGCCATTAGGGATGTCGGTTCGATCAGGAAAAGACGATTATGGAAATTTCAATGTGACTGTGGGCGCAAGACAATTGTGGATGGAGTGGCGGCGCGTAATGGAAACACCAAGTCCTGTGGATGTTTAAGACTTGAGGCAGCAGTGGCTAGTGGAAAATTGAACACTAAGCACGGACTGGATGGAACTGCGGTATATATTAGCTGGATTGGAATGTTGCATCGGTGCTACGACGCAAACGAGGTCGCATATCCCAATTACGGCGGTCGAGGAATCCGGGTGTGCGAGTACATACGTTCGACTCCATTGAATCTTAAGGCATTACTTGGGGATAGACCAAAGGGACTATCCCTTAATAGAATCAAAAACAATTTTCATTACAGTTGCGGGGCTTGTTCTGAGTGTATGCAAAAGCATTGGGAATTAAATGTGGAATGGGCGACCAGAATCGTTCAAAATCGTAACACCCGACAAAATGTAAACATTGAAATTGGAGGCATCACTCGTTGCGCTTCCGAGTGGGAAGAAGTTAGTGGAATCCCAATGGGAACCATTTTGTGGAGATTAAGAAAAGGCTGGGACGCTGATCGACTGTTGTCAGTCGGGCAGTGCAAGGTGTAACATGCAAGTTTTGTGTTGCCCATCAATCGGCCTCGACGTGACTCTGCTGGATCGTCTGGCAGACTCAATCGACTTTCACATCCCGTGGAAGGTCGCGATTTCTAACGGACCACTGGGCGCACTGGATTCCTTCGCGCGCCGACATCGGGACTGGTTCATCAAAGAGCCGGGGAACAACCTAGGAGTCGCAGGTTCCTGGAATTACGCGGCCACGCTATTTCCGAACGAGCCCACGATCCTGCTGATGAACGAGGATGCGTATTTCCTGCCGGGACAGCTTGAGTATATTTGCGTAGCTGCAAACCAGAACGAATCCTCGCCGCTCATTCACGTCAACGACTCCAATGCCTTTTACTGCTTCGTTTGGACGCGCGCCGGCCGCGAACAGTTCGGCACCTTCGACGAAAACCTTTGGCCGGCGTATTACGAAGACACGGACATGCGAATCCGGCATCGACTCGGCGGCGTAACGAGCTACCCATACGCGCTCCAAGGTCAGACGCCGGTCCCGCACGGCAAGCCACGAACTGGCGGCGACAATTACTCCGCTCTGATCAACGGCTGTGGGCTGTTCAATCGCGCTTACATGATCAAGAAATGGGGGGGATTTGGCGAGCAGGCGATCTATCAAAATCCGTATCGCGACCATCGGCTCAGCGCGAAAGAGTGGGTCTGGTACCCTGAAGAACGCGCGTGGCGTCACCCGCTTTGGACCTGCTTTATAAATCAGGAAAATCCAAGCATCTATGATTGATAATTACATCACTGGTCTCGGGTTCGTAGGCAGTCAACTTTTACAAAAATTGGATGGCTATACGATCCACGTACAGCACGACAAGATTTTCGATTACGGATACGAAGATTGCCGCAACTTCTTCTATCTGGCCAGCTACGGCAACATGGCTGATCACACGGACGTTTCGGAGATCCTGCGCGCAAACGTAGGCATGGTCGGGCGAGTCGTTGGAGGTATCCTCGAAGGAGAGTTCAAGTGCGATCACTTCATCTACGTCAGTTCATCTTCCGTCCTGCTGCCAGTCCAGACACCGTACAGCCGGGCCAAGCGGGCGGCTGAGGAGATGATCCTGGCATCTGGCATATCGGCGACCATCGTGCGTCCGTTTTCCGTGACGGGCGTCGGAGAGCAACCACAACACTTAATCCCAACGCTGATCCGATCGTGCATGGAAGGCGAGGTGATGCCGTTCGTCGCGTGGCCGGTCCACGACTTCGTTGACGTGTTGGACGTTTGCGACGGCCTGCTGCTCGCCGCGGAGCGCAAAGAAACGGGCATCGTCGAGCTCGGCAGCGGCGACTGTTTCACTAACGCCTGCATTAAGGACTTTGTGCAAGAGGCGTGCGGGAAACCGGCCAAACTGGATTACGCATTTTTCGAGAGACCGTACGACGGCACGAATTGGAAATGCACCAACCCTATGCCGGGCTGGAAGCCGGAAAAGTGGATCATGCAGTCCATTCAGGAAATGGTGGAGGCGTATAAGAATGCTCACTGATTTGGCAAAAAGGTGCGTGGAGCTGTCGTTCAAGCACAAACTAACCCACGTGTCGTCAGTGCTGAACACGGTCGATCTGCTGGCTGAAATCTACGCCAAACGCAAACCTGATGAGCCTGTGATCTTAGGCAACGGCCACGCAGGATTGGCCCTGTACGTCGTTCTGGAAAGCATCGGAATGTGCGACGCCGAGGAGATGATCGCAAAGCATGGAGTGCATCCCAGTCGCGATATGGAGCACGGCATTTGGTGCTCGTCGGGATCGCTCGGGCAGGCCGAGACGGTGGCCGTCGGGTATGCACTCGCTGATCGACGACGAACGGTGTGGCTCGTCACGAGCGACGGAGCGTGTGCCGAAGGCAGCGTTTGGGAAGCGGCTCGAGTTGGCTTTCATCGCGCACCGAATTTATCGGCGTGGATTGTTTACAACGGACTCGGTGCCTATGGCCCAATTCGAGCCACGGATTTGCCGACGCAGTACGGGTGGAGAATTCGAGCGGTAAGTGCAATGAAATATCCCGAATGGCTTCGCGGGCTCGCAGGTCATTACTTGGTCCTCACCGAAGCCCAACGAGACGAGTTATTGGCATGAACATTCCCGAAAACCAAACCGGCCACGAGTATTGCCAAGAGCACGGCCTTCGCATTTTGGCCGGCGACGCGTTCAAATATTTCTGGAACAACCTCGCCGACATCCCGGGCAATTATTTGGAGATTGGAGTGTTCGAGGGCTACATGCTCCGCGCGTTGGCAGACCGGTTTCCTGACCGAATGTTTTACGGCATCGATCCGTTCATCGAAGACGGCAATACGACCGGGCACAACGACGGCGTCCAGAAGGGCGAGACGACGTGGAAGCAAATGGCTCAAGCGCATTCAAATCTGGATCACGTCCGAAACGTCACGCTATTCCAGCAACGATCACGTGATTGGGCTGCGCTGATTCCGTACGAAAACCTGCACGCAATGCAGATCGGATTAGTCTTCGTCGATGGCGACCATTCTTACGAGGAGGCGCTGAACGACATGACGATCGGCGCGCAGGCGTTGAGCCGAGGCGGGGTCATGTACGTGGACGACATCACGCTTCCGTCGGTCGCCAAAGCTGCCGCTGAATTTGTGGAGATGGAACACGAGCGGCTGATCAATTACGAATTCGGTCAGCCCGTGATGCACTTGAGGCAGTTATGACGTTCGAAGAATATCCACTGCACGACAGCATCCGAGGGTGGTTCGGGCGGGCGCTTTATTTCGAGATGCAGAAGAACCCGAACATCATGCTGTTCACCGCAGATTTGGGCTACGGTCTTCTTGATAAAATTCGGGATGACATGCCGAATCAATTCGTGAATTTCGGTGCTTCGGAATGTTGCATGATCGGCGCGGCAGTTGGAGCAACGTTGTCCGGTAAGATCGTGTTTTGTTATTCGATCACGACATTCCTGATATATCGTCCGTTCGAATTCCTGCGAAATTATCTACAGCACGAAGGCATTCCCGTGCGGTTAGTCGGGAGCGGATTCGGGGAAGACTATCTGCACGACGGGATCACTCATCAGCCGTGGGAAGTCGAGCAAGTGATGCACCATATTTTCCCGAAGATCATCACCGCGATTCCATTCGA
>Ga0193753_10000217_pt1 | contig 55976 bp, 45 predicted proteins | sample H1c2metaG_FD_144925 | JGI IMG/M metagenome (GOLD analysis project Ga0193753, IMG submission 144925) | Soil microbial communities from a riparian zone of the East river system, Colorado, United States - H1c2 | ecosystem: Environmental > Terrestrial > Soil > Riparian zone | place: USA: East...
GGTTGCTTCGTGACGCTGGAATCATAGTCACAGTCTCCGCGCGAGGGCGCAGGAATCTGCCGAAGTTTGGCCGCGAGATCCGGGCGATCGAACCGCAGCAAAAGACGCCGCATACGCTGTTCTCCAATGGGAGAATTGATGGTCACAATATCCGCATGTGAGAGATGCTGCTGGACTTTCAGATCGTAAACTTGCGGAGCAGCCAAGAATAAAAGAGATTTTGCCGCCGCCCGAAATGCCGCCAATGATTTGCCTGCAACTCGATAGGCGATGTAGATGCCAAAGAGGTAATCGCGAAACGAAACGTACGGACTCAAAAAGCCATCGGTATCCAGATGAACTACCACCTTGGCTCCTGAGGCCTTGATGGCTCGGACAATCGGCTCGAAACGGGGAGCACCGTGAGAGTAAATGATCACCCCGTCGGCGTCTTGTTGCCGCCACCAGCGCTCGTCTTTCATCTGCTCCAATGTGGCCAGGGTCAGCGGACGGTCGGTAGGTGTTCCAGGATTGCCGAGCGCGACGAACTTGGACTCGAATCCCAGTTCTCGCAAAGCCATGCAGAGCAATCCGGCATCGCGCTCCCAGTAGCCAGGGTATTCTCCGTATTGAAGTGGTATCGCAGTCAGCCATTTTTTCGTGCGACCAGTTGCAAGCATCGCGCGGAATTATGCAGACCTCGACTGGAAGTCAATCGGAGCTTTTTGTGGACCAGGCCTTCTTGACGTTGGCCGGCCTGAACCGTTACCCAAAGTGAGTGTTAGCCAGGTTTCTCGTCGCATTTTACTTTTTTGCTCACGGCAAACTTCACTTGCCGGGAGCAGGGTGGCTCTTGCGAAAACTGGCGCCATACAACCAGGAGTTCCGGCAATTCCCCCTGGCTATTCCGGACGTCGGAACGGCCATCGTCGATTTTCGGGATGAAGCGGTCTTCGGCCTGCTGAACTTTTCCATTGGCGAATACGGCGCGGATGGCCCGCTCATCACGTTGATGAGTCGTGAGTTGAAACCAAGGCATGTGCTGTGGGACATCGGCGCCAACATCGGCTATCTCGCCCAACACTTCGCGCGGCCGGAATTCCAGCTGGCGGCCGTCCATGCGTTTGAGCCAAATCCTGCGGCGCTGAAAACATTGCAATCCCTGTTTCATGGGCATGCGCGCGTGCAGGTCCATCCGATCGGCCTGGGCGCAGTGCGGGAGCAGCGTCAGATTTACGTTTACGACCACGCGTCGCCCCTCAGTTCGATTGTGCGCGAGTTGCCCGGCGCGACGCCGGTGACCATTTCCGTTTTTCCGGCGGATAGTTATCGCACCCAAAATGGTATTCCGGCGCCGGACGTCATCAAGATGGACGTCGAGGGTTTCGAGCCGCAGGTGTTCGCTGGCATGCAGGAAACCATCCGCGTGAAGCGGTCCACCATTTTTTTCGAGCACCTCTTGATGGATGACGAAACAGTCCGCGAGTTGGTGCCGCTTGGCTACGAACTCGTTTTTCTGCTGGATGACGGCACATTAACACGCGACTTCGCCATCCGCCGCCGCGGGGCGAATGGAGTGATGGTGCCTGCGGAAAGGATGGCTTCATTCATGTCTGTGGCTCCGCTGGTCCGATGACGCCATCGGTCGAACATCAGCGACACGCTTGCCGTGCGCTGTTGGCCGCACTTAATCTCAACCCATGCGCACTCTGCTTCTGGGCATCGATAGCGGCACGCAATCCACCAAGGTGGTCGCGGTGGACGCCAGCACCGGCAACGTCCTCGGGACCGGGGCGCAGGCTTACAATCTGATTCCCAATCTTCCTGCGGGCGCGAAGGAACAGCATCCCCACACGTGGCGCGACGCGACGGCCAAGGCGATCCGACAGGCATTGCGCGGCGCCAAAGCGGTCGCGGCGGAAGTGAAAGCCATCGGGGTGAGCGGGCAGCAGCATGGCTTTGTTCCGCTGGATGGAAAGGGAGAGGTCATTCGTCCGGCAAAACTTTGGTGTGACACTTCCACATCCACCGAGTGTGAAGAGATCATGGCGGCGCTCGGCGGACAAAAGGAAACCATCAAAGCCATCGGCAATGCCATGCTGCCTGGTTTCACGGCCTCCAAGATTCTTTGGCTCATTAAGAATGAACCGCAAAATTTCAAGAAGCTCGCCACGATTCTCTTGCCGCACGACTACCTGAATTTCTGGCTCACCGGCCAAAAGGTCATGGAGTATGGCGATGCCAGCGGCACGGCGTTGCTCGATGTGCGCAAACGCAAATGGTCCGAGGATGTGTTGGTCGTGATTGACGAAGACCTCGCGGAGAAGCTTCCGCCGTTGATACCGAGCGATCAATCCGCGGGCCGTCTTCAACGCAGCACGGCCAATGAACTTGGGTTGAACACCGACGTGCTGGTCAGCGCGGGCGGCGGCGACAACATGATGGGCGCTATCGGTACCGGGAATACGCGCGCCGGAGTCATCACCGCCAGCTTCGGGACGAGCGGGACCATTTACGCGTGTGCGGAGAAACCGGTGATCGATCCGCGCGGAGAAATTGCCGCGTTCTGTGATTCGACGAACCGCTGGCTGCCGTTGCTCTGCACGATGAACGTCACCGTTGCGACGGAGATGGTGCGCAACGATTTCAAGATGACGCACGAGCAGTTCTCCAACGCCGCGTCGCGCGCGCCCGCCGGCTGTGATGGTTTGTTCCTTTTGCCGTATCTCGAAGGCGAACGCACGCCCAACGTCCCCGATGGCACGGGCGTGTTCGTGGGCGTTAACAGCCGCACGTTCACGGCGCCTCACTTCGCGCGCGCCACGATGGAAGGCGTGACGCTGGGGATGAACTACGGTTTGCGCCGGCTCGCGCAATTGGGAGTGAAGCCGGCGCAGATTCGCGCCACGGGCGGCGGCGCGAAGTCAAAAATCTGGCGTCAGATCATGGCCGACATTTTCGACGCTGAAGTCGTGACGCTGAAAGTGAGCGAAGGTGCAGCTTACGGCGCGGCGCTGCAGGCGCTTTGGTGCTGGCGATTGCAGCAGGGCGAAAAAGCGTCCATCGCGGACATCACCGATGAGTTTGTCGAGATCGTGAAAGCTGAAACCGCCACGCCGAACAAAAAAAACGTGGAGGTCTATCGCGAGTTGCAGGCGTTGCAGGACGAAAGCTCCAAAGCCCTGCGCGACGTCTTCAAACAACATCGCCAGTTCGTGCTGCGCTAAGCGATTTCCAGAATCTGCCGGGTATCCACTATTCCAACCAACGATCGGTCGGACTGTTCAACGTTTCGTTTTCACGGCGGGCCGCGCCGGATGGGACGCTGTGGTCTTCGTCACCGGCTTCGGCTTCACCGTCGTGGTGCGTTTCATGTCCGTGGTCAATTTCTGCTTTCCGTTGCCGCTGAGCGTGCGCGTGGTGGCAGGCGCGGGCGGCCACGGCTTGGCGATAGCCTCGGTTTTTTTCTGTTTCAACGAGCGAAGTTCAGCTTCAGCTCTCAGCCAGTGCCTCAGGTCATAGCCGTGCTGGCGTCCCTCTTTTTCCCATTTCAGGAAGGCGTTCAGCGCCACCTCGTCGTGCGAGGGTTCAGAATCGATGAGTGGAGTATTCGCAGTCATGTCGTTTCTTTCGTTTGTGTCTGTTGCATTGGCGCGCTCAACACGCGAACTCGCGAGACTCGACGCAGCCGGAAGTTTACCCAAAAAGGGAAATCCCCGGAGCCGGTCGGGGGTCGGGAATTTCCATCCGTGCGGGATGGCGCTAAGCGCCGCGCGGAAAGAGTGATTAGGAAAATTCGCGGCAGTCGTCAATTCCAAACCTGATTTCGCGCTCAAAGAGAGCGTGCGAATAGCAACTGACCGGGGAGAAAGATTTTCATCGCACCGGATCGCTGCGCTGAATGCGCGCTACTTTCTCCGCACCAACCGCAGCGAGTCTTCGTCAATCCACACTTCGCCTTTTAACGCTCTGAGTTCCGCGACGAGATCCACGTCATTGTCGATCGCGTTGGTAAGGCTGTGCTGGACGTGCGTCCACGGCGCGTCGCCCTCCAGCGAGTTCTGCCGCTGCTTATCGCCGGAAAGCCGCAGGCCCGCTCCGATGCCGATATGATTCGTTCGACTGATAATCCCCGCACCGCGCAGATCGCCCTCGAAAAAATAAATCCCTGCGGGCAGCGCCACCTTGGTGCGCCATGACGCGACACAGTAAGCATTCGTTGTCGTCGTGCTGATGTGCAGCAGCCGTTTGCTTCCTTCGGTGACTCGCTCGTGCAAGGCCGGCGGCGAATCCTTGTCCGTCTTTTTGCGCCAGCCGCTCAGCTTCGCAATGCCATTGCCGTCGAAGTTCAACGTCAGCGCCGGCGTGCTGTAAAGCTGGTTGGTGATGTTCTGCCAGCGCGCCACGAGCCGATTGTTCATGTCATTGGCGCAGCGGAGAAAATCATTCGTCTCGTTCGCATTACGCGCTGCGGTGAGCATGCGCGCCGCGAGGCAGTTCACGCGATTGGTCAACACCTCGAGTTGAAACAGATTGGTGAACAACAGCCCGCGGCGTTCGCGAAAAAGTTTTGCGCCTTCGAGTGTCGTCATCACTGCTCTCGTGACGAGCGCGTCTTGCGGCGGTTGCACAGAGACGCCGGTATTCCCAAAAGCCCAATCCACACCGTGCCCGATGAATGTGAAACGGTCCGTGTCCGGGTGATGGTAGATGCGATAATTGTTCCGGTTCATCGCGTAACCGTCCGTGTGCGCCGTGAACAACTCGCAGACGAGGTGCGACATGTAGCGATCGATGTCGAGCACTTGCGGGAGCTTCTGCCAGCGCTCGACCGGGTCGGCGATCTTCACCACATCGAGGAGCTTCAGCCGGTCCGCCTGGGTTTTGTCATCGCCGTTATCCAAGTCGATCTGTTGATCGATGTCCTGCAAGTATGCCTCGTAGAGACTTCCGTCCGGGTTGCCAAACCAGCGTTTGAGGAATTCTTTGTTGTGCATCTCCACCAGCACGTAGAGGCCGAGATCGCGCCCGTTGAAAATCACCCGCGCGTGCGTCACGCGTGACACCGGCACGTTCGCCTCGAGAAACATTTCGTTGGCCATGAAATCAGCGAGGTAAGTCGGATCCTGGCTGGAGTTGTTGAGCGCAATCTTCGTCAGCCCGAGGAACTCCTGGTCCGGCACGTAGTGATCGAACTTGGTCACGAAACTCGGCTTGTCGTTCAACGGCCGGCGGCTGCCGTTGCCTTTGACGCGCAGCGCAACATCACGAAGCATCGTTGCTTCCGCTGTGACAGTGCCGCGCGCGTAGCTCCGATCGTCCTTCTGCAACGCCGCCAATTCATTACCCACAATATCGATCTTGAACGTAAGAATCGGGGCGTTGGTGGCGAACAACGCGTCGCTGGGATCGTTTTTCTTTCCCTTGGCTGCCTTGCCGGTGTTCTTCGGAGCTTTCGGCGTGTCGCGTTTGGCCGCGGCGAAGGCGCTCGTCATCGTCATAGCGAACATGAGCAGAATTAAATTGAAACGCCGTGAGATCATTCCGTCTTCACCAACCTCATTGAATCGGCATCGAACCAAACTTCGCCTGCCGTGGCGCGCAGTTCGCAGATCAACGTTACCTCCTGCTCGAACTGGATTGGGAATTCATACTCCAACTTCTGCCACGGCGCGTCGCCGATCAGTTTGTTCAATCGGTTCGTTTGCGTGCCGTGCTGGCGAATGCCCGCACCCTCTCCTTTCTTGATGTCCAGCGCCGGCACAATGCCAGCCCCTTTCGCCATCGTCTCAAAACGATATTTGCCTTCTCCCAAATACACCGTCGCGCGCCACGATGCTGTCGTGTTGGTCGTGTGGTTCGTCGTGATGATGTGCAACGCATGCCGGCCATCAACGTCCACCTGATCGCGCAACGCTTTGGCCGGGTCGCGCGGTTCCGGCGAGGGGATGGCCCAATTCCGAATCTTAGCGATGCCGCTGGCGAACACGGTGGGCTGCGGCTCCGGTTCTCGCAGCCGTTTCTCGAAGTTCGCGTGCTGGGCCACAATCAGATCGCGAATGCGCTTCACCTGGCCATTGTATTCGTTGGTGTTTCCCGCATAAGGCCGAAGGAGCGCCGCCAGTTCGTCCACGCGATTGGTCAGCATTTCGATTTGAAATACATTCGTGAACACCTGCCCGAACCGCTCGCGGTAAAACTTTTTGCCTTGCGGTGTTTCGATCATGGCGCGCGCGACCAGGCCATTGAACCTTTTCGGCCTTGGAATTATGAAATGGTTCACCTCCCAAAACATCTGGTCCATCCCGTGCGGCAGGAAAACCATCTTCCCTGTGCCGAGATCGTGATAGACGCGATAATTGTTCCGGTTCATCACGTAGCCGTCCCAATCCCACGTCATGACTTGAAGCGCGGCGAAGGAAAGGAACCGATCCATGTCCAGCACCTTGGACAACTCGTCGAAGCGCGTCAGCGGATCGGTATGTTGCGCCGCCTTCGTCAGCGCCTTCAAGTCCGACCAGTCGCGCACGTCCTCATCACCGTCCAGGTCGCGTTCAAGCTGATCCGTGATCTCGCGCAAAAATCCACCGTCGTAGAGATTACCTTCGGGGTTCTTGAAATAGATCTCGAGCATGTCCTTGGTGAACCCTTCTTTGAGGACATAGAGACCCCTCTTTTTCCCGTTCAACTCCAGCGTGGCGTAGGAGACCCGAGGCGTCGGCACGCCGGCCTTGCGATACAGTTCGCTGCATAAGTTCTCAGTGAGATAGCTGCCATCCTGCACGGAGTTGTTCAGGTGAATCTTGCGTAGCCCGTGGAAACGCTGCTTTGGCGTGAACTTTCCGAAGTTTAGCGTCAACGCCGGTTTGTCATCGATGCCGCGCCGGCTGCCGGCCGCGCCTTTGACGTGCAAGCCGACGTCGTGCCAGACGTTCGTTCCTTCATAAATCGTGGCACGGACGTCCTTACGATCGTCTTCATGACGCAAAAACACGAGTTCGCGCGGCGAAATCTCAATGCGGAAAGACAAAACAGTTTTGTTGTCGAAGATCTCCTCAGCCGGCGCGCGTTTTTGTTTTTTGTCTTTGTTAGCCGAAGCGGCTGGTGTGCTTTGACCGGGAGAATAGTTGGCGGCAAAGGCACCCGTGCTGACGAGGGATGTCAGCGCGATGACAAGAACAGCGAGCGAAGTTTGGCCAGTGCGCATTTTGACCTCAGTCAATGACGCCGCTGCATCCTATTCGTTCAAGGAAATTGCGGCGCGTTGACAGCTTGTAACATCCTTCCCAAACTCTTGCCACATTGAGCACGCCGTCCGCTCAGGATTTTACCTTCATGCGACTCGCCCTGCGTCTCGCCGCGCGTGGCTACGGCCAGGCCTCGCCGAACCCAATGGTCGGCGCGGTCCTGGTGAAGAACGGAGAGGTCATCGGGCGCGGCTGGCATCGGCGCGCCGGATTGCCTCATGCCGAGATCGAAGCACTACGCGATAGTGAATGCCGCCGTCACAATGCTCGCGGCGCATCGCTCTATGTGACGCTGGAACCGTGTTCCACGCACGGGCGGACACCGCCTTGCACCGACGCGATTATTTCTGCCGGGATCAAACGCGTGGTGGTGGCTGCGAAAGACCCGAATCCTCAACACGCCGGCCGCGGCTTCAAGCTGTTGCGCCGCGCGGGCATCGATGTGACTTGCGGTGTCCTCGCGGAAGAAGCGAATCGCCTCAACGAATCATTCAACCACTGGATCGTTCATCGCACTCCCTTCGTGACGGTGAAAGCTGCCATGACGCTGGACGGCAAAATCGCCACGCGCACCGGCGAATCCAAATGGATCACTGGCCGCCCCTCGCGCGCTTACAGCATGAGGCTGCGCCAGGGAGCCGACGCAATTCTCGTGGGCGTGAACACTGCGCTGGCGGACGATCCCGCGCTGACGTTGCGGTCCGTTGAAGGTTGCAGGTTGAAAGTTGAAAGTTTGCGCCAGCCGAGCCGCATCGTCCTTGATTCCTCCGCACGCACTCCGCTCACGTCAAAGCTCGTCACCGATCCATTCGCGGCGCTGACAACGATTGTCGTTTCAAAAAAGGCGGCGGCGAAACGAGTGGCAGCCTTGCGGAAACGAGTGCGAGTCGAGATGGCTCCGTTGCGCGACGGCGTCATCGACCTGCGGTGGCTCACGAAAAAACTAGGCGCGGAAAACATCACCAGCCTGCTGATCGAAGGTGGGGGTGAAGTGAACGCTTCATTCCTCTTCCAGCGGCTCGCGCATCGCGTAGCCTTCTTCTACGCGCCCAAAATCATCGGCGGACAGGATGCGCGGAAAGGTGTCGCGGGCAAGGGCATTGCGGAATTGAAAGACGCCATCCACCTGCGCGATGTGGAATACCGCTGGCTGGGCGCGGACCTCCTGCTTACCGCGCGCGTCGAGAACTGAGTTGAGAGTTCGCCCGCGTTTCCCGAATCTTCCAGCAGCATGTTCACCGGCATCGTCGAAGAAACCGGCACGGTCGAAAGCATCCGCGAATCTGCGGCGGCGATTCACATCATCGTGCGCGCTCGCGTGTGCGCGCGCGGCGCGAAAGTCGGTGATAGCATTTCCGTGAATGGCTGCTGCCTCACGGTCACGAAGATTTCTCGCGCGAGCAAACGAGCATTGCTGCACTTCGATCTGCTGTGCGAAACTTGGACGCGCACGAATCTGCAATTCTCCAAGCCCGGCGCGCTGGTCAATCTCGAACGTTCGCTGGCCGCCAACGGACGCCTCGACGGGCATTTCGTCACTGGCCACATCGACGGCGTTGGCAAGATCGCACGCTGGGAACGCGCCGGAGCCGATCACGTGCTCGACATTTCCGCGTCCCGCGAAGTGCTGCGCTACGTCGTTTTCAAAGGCTCCATCGCCATCGATGGAATCAGCCTCACCGTCGCGGGCGTGACGAAGCGCGGCTTTCGCGTTTGGATCATCCCGCACACTTTCGAAGTCACGGCGCTGCGCGAACGCAAGGTGGGGGACGCGGTGAATCTGGAAGCGGACATTCTCGGGAAATACGTCGAACAATTTGTGAAGCGCCGATGATCTTTTAGAAGTGCCGCGCGCCGCTCCACTCATGCTGACCAACGCTTTCTCGCTTTCAAAAACTGCGTGCGTTCAACGTCACCCGCTCGTATGTTCCGCCGCTTTTATGGCAACGATTCGTCCTTTTCCAGCGCTGCGACCACAACCGCAACTCGCTTCACAGATTTGCGAGCTGCCTTATGACGTCATGTCGTCAGACGAGGCGCGCCAGTTCGCCGCCGGCAATCCACTCAGCTTCTTGCACGTGAGCAAACCGGAGATTGATTTGCCACCGGGCACGGACCTTTACTCGCCGCAGGTCTATGCGAAGGGGCGGGAGAATTTGCAGAAGCTCATCGCTGAGAGGGCCTTGCGACAGGATCGAGTGGCCTGCTTTTATCTCTATCGGCAGATCATGGGCGCGCACTCGCAGGTCGGCATCGTGGTCGTGGCGAGTTGCGAGGAGTATTTGCAGGGCACGATCAAAAAGCATGAACTCACGCGCCCGGACAAGGAGGACGATCGCGTGCGCCACATCGAAGCGCTTTCGTCTCAAACCGGCCCTGTGTTCCTGACTTATCGCACCAGCGTCGCCATCGATGCTTTCGTGAATCGGAAAATTCAGGAACCGCCCGACGTGGACTTCGTAGCGGCGGACGGCGTGCGGCACACGTCGTGGCTGGTCGCGGACGGCGCGAGCACCGACGTCATCGAACATGAGTTCGCCAAGATCCCGGCGCTGTATATCGCGGATGGGCATCATCGCAGTGCGGCGGCGGCGCGCGTGTATCAATCGCAGCGCGGGAATCCCAACGCAGGCTGGTTTCTCTCCGTTGTTTTTCCGCACAACCAGATGCAAATCCTGCCCTACAACCGGGTGCTGAAAGATTTCCACGGCATGACGCCGGCACAGTTGCTGGAGAAGCTCGATGGCGTGTTCGTGATTCAGAAGAACAGTGGCCAGGCGAAACCGGCGCGCAAACATCATCTCGGGCTTTATCTCAAAGGCGAGTGGCACACGCTGACTTTCCGGGAGCATTTCGCCCGGACGAGCGATCCCATCGAGAAGCTCGACGTGACGCTGTTGCAAAAATATGTGCTCGCGCCGCTCTTCGGCATCGACGATCCGCGCACAAGCAAGCGCATCAATTTTGTCGGCGGCATTCGTGGCACGGCCGAGTTGGAGAAGCTGGTGAACAGCGACGAATACGTGTGCGCGTTCAGCATGTATCCGACGAGCATCGAGGACCTGATGTCAATTGCCGATGCCGGAGGCATCATGCCGCCGAAGAGCACATGGTTCGAGCCGAAGCTTCGCGACGCGATGTTTTGCCACATGCTTTGAGCAGACGCGCGTCGATGGCGGTTCAATCCTCGTTCGCATCCGCGAAGCGGAAATGATATTTGGCAACTGCACTATTCCACGGCAGGCCTTTCCCAAAGGAAAAAGCAGGAAGTGAGTTGCCCCACTTCCTGCCGCTTCCCCTTCTGATCTCGAACCCGGTTGTGCGCGAAACGACTCGGGCTCGGATTGGCTCCGGAGAGCTTTCACTCCCGGCAAATTCAAACGTCCTCAGCGCGCCAGGCGCGACACTTCGATTTTGGGTGCTGCTCCCTGCGTGCGCTGAAATGAACTCATCAGGCTGCCGATCGCCGACTGCGCGTTCTTGAATTTGTCCGCGTTGCAGGTGAGGACAAAACTCACGTGGCCGCGCGCGAGCGGGACGGCCGCGGCGTGGGCGCGCATGGCACGGCCCTGCAGCACGAAGCTCAGTTCGACGCCCTTGCCAGCGGCGGCCCCGGCGTACGCGGGAAATTCAGCCACGATCTCAGCCCCAGCCAAATCCGGCCCGAGGTTTCCCCGTAATGAATCCGCCGTGGCCAGGACTCCCGATGCGGGAGTTTCGGAGAAACTGATCACGATCGTTCCCGCTCCTTCCCGCGAGTAGAAACGCAGCACCGAAAGGGAAGGATCCGTTTCCATCCGCCACGACGCCGGGGGAACCAGCGTAAAGCGCTCATCCTTGTAAGTGAGGTCCAAGCAAGTGAACGGTTTTGCGGACTCGCCTTCTTGAACCATTCTGGTGCGAACAGCGAGATCGCTGGCGTGGCTGGCAACCAGCGAAGCCAGCAGGAGCGCGCAGAGTGAGGGGATTGTGGGGAGCATATTGGGAATCAGGGACCGACCACGACCATGTTGGTGGAATTGGGCTGAATCATCGCCCAGGCGCCGCGGACGAGCGTGCGCACCATGGGGGTGCCCGGCGGCAGCTTCGTGGGGTCGCGGAAGTTTGTGTCGAAGGCCCATCGGCGCGTGGGCGCGTTGTAGTGACCCACCGTCGCTCCCGTTCTGCCCCAAGGCGCTTTGGCCAAGCGGCTTTCGTACATCACGACCATGGAGCCGTTGTAGGTAAAGGTGACGCCGGACCAATCTTCCAGGAAGCGCGGGAAGTTTTCGACGCCGCCGCTGTAATTGCCGGGCACGGTTTGCACGATACCGGCAAGGAACGCTGCGTTTACGGTCGTATTCACTGGATCGCGGTCCACTAAGGGATCGTTTGAATCTGCATCGATCCAATCAGCAGAAAGGACAGTGATGGCGTCTCCAACAACGGCCGCCGGGCGCGTGTAGCGTGTGTCGGTCGTACCGACGCCACCCGAATTTGGATTCGCCGTTGGGTTCACCGAGTTCGTGCTCGTGTTGTAATTGCCCAGGATGTAGATCGGATCTGGCGATGCGATGGTGAGACCTTTGGTTGGCAGCACTTGGCCATTCACCAACCGAATTCCTGGCTCGGAACTGCCGTTGGTTGAACCCCATCGGAGGTCCGCGACGTACACAATCTGTACCTCTCCGTTGGTCAACTTGGTGGGCTGTTTGAGAATGTTTTGGTTGCCATTGCTACCGTAGGCTGCCTCACTCCATTTCCGGAGTTTGGCGATGTCGATTTCTACCACCTTGACGGTCTTGCTGCTTTCGCGCCTGTTTACGAACGTATTCTTGAGGTTCAGGAAATTCGTCCACTGATTGGTTGGAACCAGGGTGTTGAAGCTGTCGTTGATTCCGCTGGTCACGATGTTGGTGTTGTCCATTATCTTGATGACCAAATCGGCTTTGTTGTAGAAGCGCTGTTTGCCCATATCCGACGAAGCGTCTTCACTGCTGGGAGGTATCTCCACCACCTGCCGGACAACGTCTGGCGTATTATTCGTGCCAATGGGCAGGTTCAGGCTGGGTCGAAAGCCTTCACTTTTAACTCCGGGAGCAAAATTGAATGGGCCGGGGCGCGGCCCGTCCGGATCGCCCGGCTTGTTCGTAGGATTGATCGAATTCGCTGAGGTGACGTCACCGTAAAAGGTGAGAGTCGCACCGGGATCGAGATAAATTTTCTGGTTGGAATGCGTCGGTCCCGTGATCCCCATGTCCGCGCCCGGGTTAATTTCCAGGTCGAGGTTGTAGAAGATGGCAAACTGAAACAGCGGAATGGTGGCCACATCGAATTGCTGAGCGACCGCGCCCGTGATGTTGAAGCGGCTGGTCGTTTCGCGTGCGTTCGAGATGACGCGGAAGGTGCTCGCGTAGCCGTAGAGGCCCTCGTATTGGGAATTCAGAACCTTGAACGCGGAAGGCGGAAGCCATTCAACGTAGGTCTTGCCCGAATTCCCCTGGCCGTCGTTGAACGCATAGTTGGCGAAGGCGGGAGTTACACTCGCTGTGGGACAAAGCGCCCGGTAATCAGCGAGGTTCTCCTTTACCTCCGTCTCACCGCCCCATTGATAATCGGATTCAATCTGCGCGACCACTTGTTCCGTCGCTGCTTCCGCCACCGCAATCGTCCGGTAGTATTCGTTGTTGCGAAACGCGAGTGTCGTATTCGTTTGTGTCCAATCGAGCGTGGACATCAACACCATCAAAATGGCGCCAGACAGGAACAGTGTCATGATCAGGGTCGAGCCGCGGTTCCGGAAGTGGGGACAAAGTTGGAGTTTCATGCGGATTAGTTGCCGTACGCCCGCCGGGTGGCTTTCATGCGGAGCTGGTAGAAGTCGTAGTAGTTGCCCGGGCCGACCGGGGTGATGGGATATTGGATTTGGTTGAACTGCAGGGTCATCGCGATGACACGATTATTGACGTGCTCGTTCATGGCGTTGCCAAAACAGTCTTCCACCCGGAACACGCACTCATTGTTCTTGTTGCTGACGTAGCTGCACACCACGAAAGTTGCCGTCGAGTTGTTGGTCGTCCGCTTTAACTGGTTGTCCGTCGAGTCCCAAAAATATTTGATGAACTTGTTGGTGTTTCCGGCAATCGGGAAGATGCGCAGCGAGTTGCCGATTTGGGGGGAGAAATTGCTCGCCTGCACAAACGTCGTCAAAGTGCCCACGCCCACGTCGAGGTCGCGTGCTTCACGAATTTCATCGGTCAGGAGAGAGATGGCGCGGCGCGCGTCATCGCTGGCGCCGAGCTTCGGCTTAGTGAACTGCAGCATTCTCGTGGCGTAAAGGGAGACGGCGACGATTCCTCCGACCAGAATCACCGTCGTCATCATCGAAATGAGAAGCTCCATCAAGGTGAAACCGTGCCCGGCCCGGGAAACGCCGCTTTTGGTTTGAGGTTTCATTGATCGGGTGCGCGGTACGTGATGACGGTGTTGGTGAAGACGCCACGGTTCATAAAGGCCCAAGTGCACTCCACCTTGATTTCCTTGAGCGGAGGCGCCGTGGAGATGGTGGTAACCGTCGTGCGATTGGTGGCCCAAACGATGTTGTTGGTGCCGTTGATCGGAATGTCCAAAACGTTGGTCGTCCACGCGGCCATGTTCGTGAGATCATCCTTGGGTGGCACTTTGTAGAGGTCCCATTGCGCCGCCCGCGCCTGTTCGATGGGCTGCATGGCCAGGGAATTTGCGGCCAGGGAATACGCGGACCATTCCGCCTGCCGGTGGGCTTGCATGTAACCGCCGACGACGCCCGTGACCATGATCCCGAGGATGAGCATGGACATCAGTATCTCGATCAAAGTGAAAGCTTTTGCTTTTCCTTTTTCAGAACTGTTTTTGATTAGGGCCAACACGCGAATGCTCTTAGCAGCCGCTCTGCCAGAAGGGCGATTTCGCGCATGGAAAAAATCTCGCCTTGTGAAGCGCTGGCGAAAAATGCGTTTCGCCGCCGTGTAGGAATTTGGTTAGCGACCGTGTAGGAAACGCATTTTTTACAGGCGTTTTTCGAGTGCGTTTCGGCTCGCGGCCAAGACTTCACGGTGAAGAGAATTGCCGTGCGCATCCATCGTCACGACGGCGGGAAAGTTCTCGACCTCCATTTCCCAGATGGCTTCCGGTGCCCCGAATTGCTCCATGAAATAGACACCGCGCACGGCCTTGATACACTCCGCCAGCACCTGCGCCGCCCCGCCAATGGCGTGCAAATAGACGCATCCAAATTCTCGACACGCCTCCAGCGTTTTGTCTCCCATGCCGCCCTTGCCGATGACCGCGCGCAGGCCAAAGCGCTGGATGATGTCCGCTTGATACGGCTCCTCTCGAATCGAAGTCGTGGGTCCGGCCGCCGTCACCTTCCATTGGCCGCGCTCGTCCTTCATCACCACTGGGCCGCAGTGGTAAAGAATGCCGTCGCGAAACTTCACCTCGGGCGGAAGCTCCCCTCCTTCGTGCAGGAACTTGTGAACGGCGTCGCGTCCCGTGAACACAGTCCCAGTGATGCCGACTTCATCGCGGACTTTGAGCGAACGAATCTTTTCCTCGGTGAAGGGCGCGGCGAGCAAGATCATTTCAGTAAAGCCAACTGGCGATTTGATGCTGGGCATCCAGATTCACACCTTGCCGCCGATAGGCCCAGCACATGTAACTGACACTGACGAAAAACGAGGCGGGCAGCCGGTTCGCCGCGCAAATCTTCACGCCCAGCAAGGTGGTCTTGCCACCGAAGCCCATCGGTCCGATGCCGAGTTCGTTGGCGGTCTCCAAAACGTTCTGCTCCAAATCGTCGAGTTCCTGGACCGCATTGCGATCCGGCAGCGTGCGCAGGAATTGTTTCTTGGAAAATTCGTAGCCCGTCGAGCGATCGCCGCCGATGCAAACGCCGAGGATGCCCGGACCGCAGCCCTTGCCCTGCGCTTGCAGCACCGCATCGAGAATCACTTTGCGGCAACCATCGATGTCGCGGTTCGCGTGCAACGTCTCGTTCGGCAACGAATACTGCGCGCCGACGTTCTCACAGCCGCCGCCTTTCAACACGAGCCGCACCTTCACCTCCGGCGAGCGATGTTGATGAAAGTGAACCACCGGCGAGCCTGGGCCGACGTTGGTGCCGTCATTTTTCCCGGTGAGCGAATCCACCGAGTTCTGTCGGAGAAACCCTTTCTTCGTCGCGAGCGTCACCGCTTCACGCGCGATCTCCTCGAAGCTGATCTGGTCGAATCCCACGGGAGCATCGACGTAAAACAAAATGCTCCCAGTGTCCTGGCAAATGGGCTGCGACTTCTGTTTCGCCAGCTCGATGTTGCGCTCGATGATCTTCAGCGCCGACTCCGCGATGGTGCCCTTCTTCTCTTCTTCGAGCGAACGCACGATGGCTTGCTGCACATCGGCCGGGATTTCGGCGGACGTGCGGCGAATCAGTTCCACGAGTGACTCCTGCAAAGCAGACATCGAGCGCAAAAGCTATTGGAGTGAGTTGACGCGTGTCAACGGGCGGCAGAAGAGGAGGGAGTTCAATCGCGAGGTGACAGGCGAGTCCCACTCCTACTCATAATTTTTCTCTTAATCTCAATCAGGAGGCATTTTTGGAGGCAGGCGGTCGGTGAAAGGATCAAGATTGAGAGAAAGATTATGAATAAGAGCCTCGGGCATACCGCCACTTCACTCGCACCCTGTCCGCAACGGACATTGGACATTCCGCAAATTCCTTCGCTACTCTCCGCCCCGCATGAGCGAAACGTCCGCGCCCCGTATTTCAAAATTGCCGTTCTTTTTTGGTGACCTGGTGCTCATCACGAGCGCCGGCTGGATCGCCCTTTACGGAAGCTCGCTCGGCCAGTGGCAATACGCCGCCGTGGTCCTCGCCGTTGCTTTCGGCGCGTGGCTGGTCGCATGGCCGTTTGTCCTTCAATTTCGCGCGGCCACAAAACTTGCCGAGTCCTCCGCGCTCACGACCGTCACCGCGAAAATCAAAGACCTCGATAAAGTTTCCGCCAACATCGCTCAGGCCATCGCCGAATGGCAGCACTTGCAACAGAGCGCCACGCAAACGGTCACCGCCGCCGAACACATCGCGGAGCGGATGACTTTCGAGGCGCGCAACTTCGGCGAGATGCTCGGCAAAATGAATGAGGTCGAGAGAAACCATCTTCGCCTCGAAGTGGACAAATTGCGCCGGGCGGAAAGCGATTGGCTGGGCATCACGGTGCGCATGCTCGATCATGTTCACGCGTTGCACCGCGCCGGCGTCCGCTCCGGCCAGCGGAATGTCATCGAGCAACTCACGAGTTTTCAGCACGCCTGCCGCGACACAGCACGCCGCATCGGCCTGGTGCCGGTGATGACGGAGCCAGGCGTTCCGTTCGATGTGAAGGTGCATCAACTTCTGGAGGGAGCCACGGCGGTCGATGGTGCGGTGATCGGCGATGTCGTCGCGCCTGGCTACACTTTTCAAAGTCAGGTGATTCGCCTGCCCCTGGTGACGTTGAAAGAAGTTGCGGGCGTGATCGAAGAAAAACCGGAAGCGCAATTGTCGTTGGATCAAGTGACCTGACCAACGTTCAGTGTCAGGCTGGCAGCGCACGTTCTTCAGCGAAGACGAAAGCCGCTCTGGAAAACAACCTCCGCAATCGTCACGCCGAGAAAGACGAGGCTCACCACGGCATTCAGGCGGAAGAACGCGTTCTGCACCCAATTCAAACTGCGCCGCCGTGCGATCCAGTGTTCGAGCACGAGACAAAGAACGATCAGCATCCAGCCAATCACATACGCCACGCGAAACCGGCAGAGCAGCCCGAACGCGAGCAACAGTCCGCACATGATCATGTGGGAGAGAAACGCGGCGCGCAGCGCGTTCTTCGGTCCCCAGGCCACCACGATGGAGTGCAGGCCATGACTTTTGTCGAACTCGTAGTCCTGCAGCGCGTAAATGATGTCGAAGCCGATAAGCCAGAAAATAACGGCCAGCGCGAGCACGATGGGGATGATGCCTTGCGCGAACTGCGACGCCCATACCTCGAACGCTGCGCGAGGAGTTCCGCTCGACGGCATCGAGTGCGGCACGAAACCGAATTCACCCCGCACCGCGAGCCAGGCGCCGATCGGCGCGAGAGCCAGTGCGACCCCGAGGAACACGTGCGTGTAATCAGTGAACCTTTTTGTCAGCGAATAGAAACACACGACGAGCAGCGCCACCGGTGAAAGGTAAAAGCAAATCGGGTTCAAGAAGTAGCTGGCTGCGATCAAGCCCGCCGCGCTTACCGCCCAGAGCATCCATGCGCTCACGAGGGAAATTTTTCCCGCGGGCAGATGCCGTTGAGCGGTACGTGGGTTCAACGCATCGAACTTTCGATCCACGATGCGATTGAACGCCATCGCGCAGGTGCGCGCGCAGACCATCGCGGTCACAATCAGTCCGAACGTCTTCCATCCCGGCCAGCCTCGGTTCGCGCGCGCCGCCACGACCATTGACGCCAGCGCGAATGGCAGCGCGAAGATCGTGTGCGCCAGCTTTACGAACTCGGCCCAAGTGCGAAGGGTGGAAAACATCAGACTCGAGAGTGGCTCTCTTATTCCAGTTCCTCTTGCCAGCGCGGAACCAGTTTCTGCGGCAAACCCAGATGATCGAGCACCCGCGCCACCACAGTGTCCACGACCTCTTCGATGGTCTTCGGGTTCGTGTAGAAGAACGGATTGGCCGGCAACAATGTCGCGCCCGAGAGCAGCAGCAACTCCATATTCTTCACGTGAACAAGGCTGAGCGGCATCTCGCGCGGCACGAGAATGAGCTTTCGCTTTTCCTTCAACATTACGTCGGCCGTGCGCAACAGAACGTCGTCGCTGATGCCGTGGGCGATACGGCCCATCGTGCCCATCGTGCAGGGGATGACGACCATCGCGTCGAAGGGATTGCTGCCGCTGACGAAGGGAACGTTCATGCTCTTGAGTCCGTGCGTCTTGACGTTCGGCGGCAAGCGCAAGCCGTCCGGCAGTTCATCCTTGATCACCTGATGCGCGTAGTTGCTCAACACCACGTGCAACTCGTGCTGCGTGGTATCGATCTGATCCAGCAGCCGCTGCGTGTAGATGACGCCGCTGGCTCCGGTGATGGCGATGACGATTCTCAAGTGGCGCAAGAATAGTCAGCCCGTGCGAAACACCAAACACGAAACGTCCGCGAGCTTAAGAAGGATTCGCAGTCCGACGATACATCCGGCGTGCAGCCACGGCTGCGGGAAATATGATTGTCTTCATTGCCATCATGGTTGGAATCGGCCTCGGGAAATGGCTGATCTACACGGGTCTGCTCTGGCTCATGATCAAGATCCAGAAGCTGAACTACAACCTGCTTGGCCTCTTCGCTTCATCGTTACTGGCGACCGGCCTCGGCTATATTCCGTTGGTTGGCCAATACGTCGGCTGGGCCGTGCTGGTCCTTTGCTTGTGGAAATGCACCGGCGCGGACATTGCGCCGGATGTGCTTTTCACCGTCGGCGTGGCGGGAGCACTCATGTTTTGCGTGAATCTTTTTGCCATTGGCGCGCTCATGGGCAGCTTGGCGCTCGCTGGCCCCATGTTCGGCGAAATGGCCGACGACATGTCCAATGACGAAAGTTTTGCGGAGGTGGATGAAGAGGACGATGAGGAAGAAGAGTCGGACGGAACAACGAACACTGTGAGAGTCGCCGGCGCACCGTGGCGAACGAACGCTCCTGGCGCGGGGACAAAATCTGCACCGAGGAAGGCTTCAGTTGCCTCCGCCACGCGCGGCACTCCGGCGACGACGACGATGACTTCCGTCGCAAGTCGTGCCCTGGCCGCGCAACTCACCCTCAAAGGTGTGGGCGTGAATGGCTCAGGAAGATCCGCAATGATTGCCAGTGGCAAACAGATTTACACGGTCGGCCTCGGTGAAACGTTGTCCGTTCCCGGCGGCAGCGGAACGGTGACCTTGACCTGCGAAGACATCAGCCACACTTCCGTCACGCTGGCCATGGAACGCGGGGAAAAGATCAAAGTCGGCTTCCAGTAATTCTTCAGCGCCGGATGCGGAGCGCGATCTCGCGCTGAAATTCCGGTGAAATAATCGTCACGGCCCCGGCAGATTTCACGCGCTCGCGCTTCGCGGTCTTCCCGCTGATGACATCGATCCATTCCACGCGATAATTCCCCTCGCGCAACAACAGCGTGAGCGAGATCGACTGAGCGGTCGTGTTGGTCGGCGCACAAAAGTAGGCGGCGTACTGCTTGCCATCTTCCACCAGCGCGTAGGTGTGCATCTTTTCGGGCACGCCGGAATTGATGAATGCCTTGTCCGGCTTCATCCGCACGAAGTCGAAGCTGTTGATGAAATCAACCAGCACCGTCATCTGGCGGCGAAACTCCGGATTGCCGCCGCCCGGTTGCGTCTTCGGATAAACGAAATCGCCGCGTTCGTGCCCGGCCACGAATGAGTAGTCCAGATTGTTGTAGAGCGCACCGCCCGCGAGGATGAACTCCCACGCTTCCATGCGATAGTGCGCGTCGTTCGTCCCCTTGAAGCCCGTCTCATTATCACCGATGACTTTGTTCAACGCGTAATTCTCCGCGACTGCTTTCGGCGGCGACGCGTAATGAAAGTTGAAAACAGAAACGGCCGGGTACGGCTTCTCGATTTTCTGCGAGCCGTTCGCGATGTTCTGCGAAATGAGATGTTTGTTCGGCAGCGACTTCTCCGTTTCGGCAATCACGTCGGCAATTCGATTTTGCCATTCGATAGTCACGCCGGCGAAGTAAGGCTCATTGCAAATCTCGTAGTACACGTTGTCGAACCCGTTCAACTCCGTGACGATCTTACGCGTCAACGCCTCCTGCACCGCGAGCAGCCCGCCGTTCTTATCCAGCGTGTGAACATTCGTGCGCGCCACATCACCGACGCTGTTCACGTTGTTGATCGCGTTCTGGGGCGAGAGCTTCCATTGCGAATCCTCGTACATGGGACAGAACAGATTCATCTCCACCACCACGCCGCGCGCGCCGGCTTGCTTCACGAAATTGCGCAGCCGTTTGAAATAATTCTCGTCCCATTTCGTGAGATCGAATTTGTTTCCGCCCTTCGCGTAACCCGGCTCGCTGCTCCGCGCCCAAGGGCAAATAAATCGCCCTGCGTCCGGCGCGAGTGAATTGCTCGCGATGTTGAATGCCCCAGTTGGCTCGACGTAAGCGCCGCTCCAGAGCCGAGTGTTGTTCAATTTCCTCGCCTGCAATTCTTTCAGGTAAGGCGCGTAATCGAAATCCAGGTTCAGTACCGCGCCATAATGCTCAGCCGAAGTGATGAGCACCGTCGGCTGCCCACGCCAAAGAAAGTAGTGCGGATTCTGCGGGTGCAACGCGATCGGCGCGCGAGCGGCCGAAGCCACAGCGACGAACGCGAACAGGATGGCGGCGGAGAAAGTTTTCATACGTGAGGCCGCGAACATGAGGACGACCCGGCGGCAGGTCAAAATGATTTGCGTGCTGTCGGTCGGGACTTCTACCGGCGCACCGTTCCAATTCTGCTGAGCGTAATCACCGGCTCCTCTGCTACTCGTGAAGCCGCGAGATCAATTTGGAACTCAGCAATCCAGTCGTTGTGTTCTTCGGGGTCCACCAGCACCTGCTGCACTATCCATGTCCGTTTGTCTTCGGATGGAATCACATAGGTGTGCCGCGCGTTTCGAGCCTCGGGATCGAGACGAATGTATTCGTGCTCAGCGTGGTACGCGTCCATGCGTTCCTTGAGCGTGCCTTCCGTCCACGTTTCACCCTCGACGCGCTGTGCTGAACTAAAATGTGAGAACGCCTGTTCCAAATCACCGTTCACCACGCCACGGAGAAAGCTGAAGATGCGCGTGCGAATGGAACTCGTGAAAGCCTTCGCGTCCCGCGTGATGTCGCGCTCCGCCTCTTCGGCGCCGGGCGGGCGAACTTCCTTTTGCTCCGAACGCGGCACGTAATTCGGATCGCGCATCCGCTCCCATTCCTCGATCAGGCTCGAGTCGATCTGCCGGATCATCGTGCGCAGATACTCCTGCATCTCGCGCACGGTGTCGTTCTTGGCGGTGTCGGGCACGGTTTGCATCAGCACCTTGTGAACACTCGACAGGTGGCGCAGCAACACGCCCTCGGCTCGCTGCAATTCGTAGTCCTTGATGTAATCCGCGAAGGAACGGAACTGTTCGAACATTTCGCGCGCAATGGACTTCGGACGGATGTTCTCCTGTCCCACCCACGGATGCCGGTCCGCGAAAGCGTTGAACGTGGCATAGACGAACTCGCGGTTCGGTTTCGGGTGTTCGAGCTTTTCCAACTCATCCATTCGATCCTGATACTCGACGCCTTCCATTTTCATCTCGGCCATCTTTTGGTCCTTCACGCGATCGAGTTGCTTGCGGAGAATAACTTCGGGATTTTCGAGAATCGACTCGACGAGAGTGATGAGAACCAGCGCGTAGTTCGGCGATTCGGGATCGAGCAGCGGAATCGTTTCGAGCAGATAGAGTGAAAGCGTCTGATCCATCGAAAAGTTTTCCGGCAGATCGATGTTGATGCGGAGTTTGGAAAGGGAAAACTTGGGCTCCTGATTCGAAATCTCCGATGAATCTCGGCTGCGTGTTTGTTCCGGGATCTGGCCTCCCGCTCCTCTCAACGGGGAAAGGGAATGAGGGTGAGGGGTGCTGGGCGCGGTATCCTCTCCTTGCGCTGAAGCGACCGCGTCCTCACCCCTCAACCCGGCCCTCTCCTCTTTGAGGGGAGAGGGTGAAAAACGCTTCGGCGCTCCCGCAATCTCAATGATGCCACGATCCACGAGCGACCGAAACAACTGCCAGCCGCGTTTGATGTGCGCCTGCTTTTGCTTCGGCGATTCGTGCGAACGCGCGATCAATTGCTGCATCGCGCGGCAGCCATCGCCTGGGCGGCTCAGCACGTTCAGCAACATCCCGTGCGTGATCTGGAACCGAGACGTGAGCCGTTCGGGCGGCGCGGCGATGAGACGCGCGAAGGTCTGCTTGTCCCAATTCACAAAATTCTTTTCGGGCGGCTGACGCTTCACGACTTTCTTGCCGTCGCGCTTTGATTTCTCTTCGAGCTTCAAATTCTCCACCACGTGCTCGGGTGCTTGCGCCACGACCCAGCCGAGATCATCGAAGCCTTTGCGCCCGGCGCGACCACCGATCTGATGAAAGTCGCGCGCGCTCAGGATGCCGGTCTTCTGTCCATCGAACTTGCAGAGCCTCGTGAACAGTACGGTGCGAATCGGCACGTTGATGCCGACACCCAGCGTGTCCGTCCCGCAAATCACCTTGAGCAATCCGCGTTGCGCGAGTTGCTCGACGAGCACGCGATACTTCGGCAGCAGTCCGGCATGATGCAACCCGATGCCGTGCCGCAGCCAGCGCTTGATTTCAGGTCCGTACGGGCTGCTGAACTTAAACCCCTCAATGGCGTTCGCTATGGCACTCTTCTCCTCCTTCGAACACACGTTGATGCTCGTGAAATCCTGCGCGCTCTGCGCCGCGTCCAGTTGCGTGAAGTGGACGACATAGACGGGCGTTTTGTTTTCCGCCACCAGCGTTTCCAGCGTCTTCGCCAGCGGCAGATCGGAGTAGCGATGTTCCAGCGGCACCGGACGATCTTTGGAATGCACCGTCACTGTCGTGCGTCCGTTCAATTTCGTGAGTTCCTCCTCGAAGAATGTCGTGTCCCCGAGTGTGGCTGACATCAACAGGAAACGTGTTCGCGCCAGCGTGAGCAGCGGTATCTGCCAAGCGCCGCCGCGATCGCGGTCCGAGTAGTAGTGAAACTCGTCCATGACCACGTCGTGAACGTTGGCGTCGGCGCCTTCGCGCAAGGCGATGTTCGCGAGAATCTCCGCGGTGCAGCAAAGTATCGGCGCGTCGCGATTCACCGTCGCGTCGCCCGTGCTCAGCGATGGATTTGAAGTGCAGCGCCGACGCCACGAGCGATTTGCCGGAACCCGTCGGCGTATTGAGGATCACATTGCGATCTTCGAACAGTTCCAGGATCGCGGCTTCCTGCGTGGGGTAGAGCTGGAGCTTCCTGCTTTCGACGTATTCCAGGAAACGCCCGAGCAATTCATCGCTGCTGGGCGGCCCGGGGCGTGGGATCAGATCGTAAAGTGTCGCTGCCAATGTGCGGTCACTCTAGGGATGAGGAAGCATGATGAAAAGTGATGACGTGCAACGTGCCTCCGGCATCTTGTCGGTCTCGGGTCGGTTGAAATGGGTCAGCATCCAACCATGCGGCGATCGGAACCCGGCAAGATGCCGGAGGCACGTTGGGCTACTTCGCGTCGGGAACGTTCACCAGTTTGATTGCGCCGATGCCGCCGGGGTTCCAGTTCGTGAACAGGATGTACACTTCACGGTTCCGGCCCGTGCCCGTCACGTACCACGCCGCGTCGTGAATGTGATCGGCCAGTTCGTAGCCGAGATCTTCCTTCACGCGAATGATGCTCGCGATGGTCTTCTTCTTGAGGTTCACGATGTAAATCGGGCCTTTGGTCGCTTTACCGTCCGCGCCTTTCGGCCCATCGAGACAAGGCGCGAGCGCGTAATCATCCCACACGTCCACGTCGCACACAGTGCTGCCGGGTGGCAGGCCCATCGATTCGAGCCATTTGTTTTTCTTGTAAGCGTATTCCTTGATCGTGGCTTCGGGCCGCGCTGAAACGTAAAGCGTGTTGTGATCGCTTTTGGAAATCCCATGCGGTGTGCGTGAAAACTCTTTGCCGCCGATGAACGTCCCGTCGTACTGCAACGGCTCGGTCGTCGCATGCATGAACCACTGGCTGCCGTAGCCGTCCGTCACGTAAATGTCCTTCGCGTCGATGAAGACCGCGTCCGTCGGCGCAAAACCTGCCTTGCCTTTGTAGGGACCTTCGGGCCGCCCGAGAATCTGCGCCTTCCCGAAACTAGTATCGGAAAGATAAACCTCACCTTCCGCATTATCCGCGGCGACGACGAGCGGGAGCTTTCCTCGACGCGGCAGAAGATCGGCGCCGTGAAGATTGCCGCTGGTAAATTTCGGATCGCCTTTCACCACCCAGGATTGCGTGAGCTTGTTGCTGAACGCGACCCAGCCGACTCTTTCGAGGCCCCAGTAAACGATGTCACGCTCGCTATCGACCACGATCGTACCGTGCGCGCCTTTGTGAAATGGCTTGGTTTCGGCCGGAGTCGGCACAAGTTCCTTCATGGCGGCAAACTTCCAAAAACCTTGTCCGCTCGTAGCCACGGACTCTTTCAACGCCGCCAGCGCTCTCACCGGCCCGCTCTTTTCGGCCACGATCTGGAGCGGTGTCGCGGCGTTCGTGCTGGCGTGCAGATGTTTGAAATCCACTTCGTGCGCGCTCGAGGCGAAGGCGGTGGCGACGGAAGCAACGACGGTCGTGTAAATGGTTCCTCGTTTCATGATTCGTGCGGAACATCAACGGATGGCGGCGAAAATCGCAACTGCAATTTCGGCTCAACGCGCTGCCAGTTTGTCACTGGCAGAAGCGTCCTGAGTTCCGAACGTATGAACTCTCTCTACATTGCGCTGACGTGAGGAAACCGAACTGCCGGTTGCAAACCGGCAGCACGTGTTGTCAGAGCTTGCCGCCGCAATGGCCGTCAACGAAGAAACCCCTTCCAGACAAAAACCCCATAGCTCGCGACCAGCAGCGCACCCACGAGACGCGGCAATCCGCCGAGCACGAGGATGAAGAAAAAATGTACAGCGACAGCGCCCAGCAGAATCCACACGCCCAGTTGAAAGAATTCTGGAATGGGCACGGGCCGAAACAGCGCAAATACGCCGAGGCACAGCGGGATGCAAATATGGCCGTCGCCGATTTGCGAGCTATAGACGACTTCCGCGCGGCGTTTCCAGGCGTAGTAGAGCGCGAGAAGGGCGTTCGGCAGCACCATCAGCCAGCCGCTCAGCCAGCCGAGATGTTGAGCGCTGATGAAGCCGCTGCGCAGCGATTGAACCCAGCTCACGAGCCAGTCGATGCTGACGTAAACGGCATAGGCTCCCACGCCCAATAGTGCGCAATCGATCAGGATCATAAAGCCGAACGAACCTTTCCCTTGCGCGTTCGCCTTCAAAACTTCGAAGACGTGAAACGTTTGCCAGAACACAAAGAGACCGACGAGCACGAGGCCGTCGGCGAAAGTGATCTGGCCATCACGACCCAGCGCCCAGGTCGCGCCGGTGAAGAAAAGGACCGCGAGCGTCGTGAGCAACAAGGACAAGCGGTTCACGCGCTGTGCGTCTTCGCCTCCGCCTTTGCCTTTTTTCCCCGCTGATTTTTTCTTCGCGCTCAGTGAGAGGCCCCAAATGAGGGCCGGCAGCCCAATCAACAACGTCATGTTGGTTACGTTGTTCACGAGGCAATTCGTCATTACCTCGCGGCTGTTGCCGCCGGTGCGTCCGAGCACGTAAGCAAAGACGAGATTTCCGAGGCCGGAGCAATACGGCATCACGAGCGTGCCCAGCACCGTTCCCTCCATGCCGGCGGCGCTCATCGCTTCGAGCCGCCACACCATGATGAGCGAGCCGACGAGAAAGAGAGCGACGCAGATCCACGGCGCCCAAAGGCCGAAGCTCTGAATCCAACGTATGATGGTGTCGTTCAACGGCGGAAGTTAATCAGCGGCGCAGGAGCCAGTGAAACAGTAATCAATGCAGGAGCGGTGCGGAGGCGATTGTGCGGCTGCAATTATTTTGCCGCCTTGAGAACCAGCGTGCGGATTTCACTTTCATCCGCGACGCGCACCTTGACCGCGTTGTCGTGAATCTCGAGGCATCGAACGACGACATTGCTTTCGCCCACGCGCACCTTGCCTTGCTCGTTTAATGCAAAGGTGCCGTCGTTGATGAGCGCGAAGCGGCGCGTTTTGGAACCGGACAATCCTTTCAAGACCAGATTGGTCGGTCCGACTCTCGGCACCGCAGGAAGCGCCACGAACGGTTCCCTCGGCGCAACACTCGGTGTGCGCAATTCCACGATGCGTTCTAGATGTTCCGGATCGATTTCCGGATCGATGCCCAGCTTGGTCCACTGGATGACACGATAAAAACTGTGCTCGTTCTCCGCCGCGATGAACGCCTGTAACTGTCCCTGGCTGTAGTCGCTATCGAGCAGCACCTTGGTTTCATAAGGCGAGTTTTTCTGTGTGATCATTTTGTAGGCAATCCAATCGCAAAATCCTTCCACCGCGTCTTGGTTCATGCGCCGCCGCACATTTTCGTGCAACCAGGCGTGGGCGTATTCGTGCGCGGCCACCACCATCATGCGTTCGTGCGTCAGCCCGTAGAGGAGCGAAATGGTGTGATCGTATTTGCCCGCTTCGACCGAGGTGGTGCGCGTCAGTCCCATCAGCAGCCGATCGTCGTGCGCGGAAATCAGGTTCGCGCCACTTTTGTCCAGGCGCGCCTTGGCTTCCAATGTGAGATGAATGTTGCGATGCGGCAGCGTGCCGTGCGCGCTCAGCAGAGATTGGATGTCGCGCTTCACATCATCGAAAAGTTTTTCCGCGTCGTCCTGCGTCAGGACCGCTTGGCTCGTGTCGTCGTTGCAGAGCAACCGTCCGTCGGCCAGTTGCATCATCTTGTCCTTCACCGGCACGCCGCAGATGTAGCAGGTGGTTTCCAGTTTGGCGCAATCGCCGCAGGTGAAGATTTTTTCTTCGCGCCCGCGCTTGGTGAATCCGAAGACGGTGGCGCCGCTCCCGAACTTTTTCCCGCAAACGGGGCAGGGATCGTCGGCCGTGGCGGCGGACACCGGCGTTGCGCCAGCCAGCCATGCCAGCATTACCAACCACAGAATTCCTAACGAAAACCAATGCACCCGAGGATTATCGACAGGATCAACTGGGCACTAAATGAGAACGGCGCCCGCGTGGGCGCCGTTCGTTTGCGCTCAAAGAATCGTTACTTCAACAACTCCTGCGCGGCCTCGACCATCTTCTCCGTAGTCAAGCCGTAGTGCTGATACAAGTGCTCGGCCACATAAGCGGAGCGGCCAAACTCGCCGGGGATGCCGAGCGTCTTGATGCGATGCGCGATGCCCGCCTGCGACAGCGCATGGGAAAGTTGCGCGCCCATGCCGTTAATGATCTGGTGATCTTCGATGGTCACGACGCAGCCGTTGGCTGCTTTCACCGCCGCGCCAATCGTCTCGACGTCAACGTGATTGATGAACGGATTGTTGATGACGGTCGCTTTGACTCCAAGCTCGGCGAGTTTCTTGCTGGCGTTGATCGCTTTATCGAGCAGCGGCCCGCACCCGATGAGCACCACGTCGCTGCCTTGTTGCAGGACCTGCGCCTTGCCCCACGGATATTTCGCGTTCTCGACCCAATACAGTGGATAATTCTCGCGGCCCACGAAGAAGATGTAGCTGTCTCCGTCCTCGCCAGCCAATCGATCGGCGGCCTGGCGTTTGATCGCTTCATACATCAACGCCTCGGCTTCATCCGCGCAGCTCGGCGCGATTACTACAGTGTGTGGAATCGCGCTCGTCGCCGCGAGATAGGTCGTGGCCTCGTGCGATGCGCCGTCCGCCGCGTCTTGAAAACCAACGTGCGAGAACATCGCGATGACCGGGGCTTGTGAAAGCGCGGCCATGGTCAGCGGCAGGTTGCCTTTCGTGACGCCAAATTGCCCGAATGTGTCCACGATTGGAATGAAGCCCGCCTTCGAAAGGCCCGCGCCCGTGCTCACCATGTTCGCTTCCGCGATGCCGACTTCAATGTAGCGCTCGGGAAAAGTTTTTTGGAACGCGCTGATGCCGGTCGAGCCTTGCACGTCGGAGGAAATTGAAAAGACCGGCAAGCCGTCCACTGCCGCTCGAATGGCCGCTTTGGCCAGGCCGGCTTGAATCTTGTCCTTCTTCACGGACGGAGCCGGAGCGGGAGCGGTGGCAGCTTTCGCTTTCTTCTCGGCTTCCTTCTTCTCCCAATCCGCGCGCAACGCTTTGGCCCAGTTCGCGAATTCTTCCGGAGTCTGCCCGCCGTAAATCTCGTTTACGAAATCGATGATCTTCTCTCCGTTGCTCAACGGGAATCCGTGTCCGCCCGCGGGATTCTCCATCGTGGCCTTCACGCCGTAGCCCTTGATCGTCTTCACCCACAACAGGACGGGGAAGTTCGGATTCTTTCGCGCCTGCTCGATGCCTTTTTCAATCGAGAGATAAACCGCCTGCAGGTCGTGCCCATTCGGCACGGAGATCACATTCCAGCCCAGACAGCCCATCGACTGAAACGTGCGTTGCATCGAGAACGAATCTTTCGTGATGCGTCCCGAGAGCTTCGTGTCGTTGTCCGAGATCAGCATCACGAATGGGTTCACGCGATCCTTCGACGCGAGGCCGGGAATGGCCGCGAACGCCTCCTTCGCTTCGCCTTCCATTGACGCGCCGTCGCTCACGACGCAGATGGTGACGCGATCGCGCTTCGCCACTTTGTCCGCGATGGCGAGACCTTGCGACTGCGGAAGCGCCGAGCCGAGCGGGCCGTTGCTGAGCAACACGCCTTCGGGATTCAAGTGCGCTTCGCCGTGGCCCGTGAGTTTGCTCTTGATGCCGCGAAAACCTTTCAGGTCTTCGAACGTCATGTTGTCGAACCCGTAGAGCGAACGCAGCGCATAGATGCCATTCTCGGCGTGGCCGGCGTCATTGACGAAATTGTAAGCCTCGTGCCACTCACGGTCCTTCGTCGAAAACATGATTGCGTGAATCGCCGCCATCATTTCCGCGTAAGCCGCCGGGCCGCCCCAGTGGCACGCCGCGCCGCCATTTACCGCATGCACGTCCATCAATGCGACCAGCGCCCGAGTTGCGCGCGGATCAGCGACGACCACGTCTTCACCTTTCGCGTTCTTGATGGTGAGAGAATACTTCGGCGGACGACCCGGCGTGGGCGCCAGCTTGGTTTTTAGAGCAAGGGGTTTGAGCGGCGGTGCTTCGACTTGTTGTGCAACGGTTGTATCGGCGGCCATAGGTCAATTCAGTTCAAATTAAAGGGGCGGACTTTAGGAATCGTTCCGCGAAAGGGGAAGAACGAAGTTCCCCGGTTGTGATGTGGGCGCATCTTGAGGGCGTGTTGCCCAAATCGTAGAAGGTGGGGCGCGTCGCGCATGATTTGGGCGACAGGCCGTTGACACTGTTTTTGGTTCTCAGAAAAAGCGTCGCGGTGGAGGCAGCCCACCCTGGGAAGCAATGGCGTCTTCCAAGCTTCCGGGCCAGCAGCGCTCAATAATATATTACGAACGTGCCGTCGGGTTGCACGACGGCGGCGACGAGTCCCCAGACCGGCACGCCTTGCGCCCGGCCTTTTTCAGCCGTCGCGTTGCCGCTCCCATCGAAGACCTGCCATGCGACCGAACCGCCCTTTTGCCAGCCGATGCCTTCCGTCCAGGCGAGCAACACATCACCATTCTTGTTCGCCGCCGTGACGGGATGTTTGCGCTTGCTGAATCCGGGCGGCGCAGTCGGCCGGGTCACTTGCCGCGTCTTTGGATCGACGGTGACGAAGTAAACCTGCTCGGCGGTTTCCCACGCAGCGATCGTTCCGGCTTTGCTTTCCGTGATCGCGGCGCTGCTCATGGGGCACGTCGCCAACTTCCAGCGATGCTCGTTAATGATCTCGAAGCTTTGGCCGCGATTGCGAGACACGAGCAACGTCTCATCGCGATTCACCTTCCCACTGGCCGCGCGATAAAGCGCGAATACATTGCCAGCGCCGTCGGCGAAAGCGCGCACGCCGCAGCACGCGCAAGCGCCGGTATCGCGCGGGTCCACGCGAACCTCCGCGGCGAATGTTTTCCCATCATCCGTGGAGCGCGCGAGGAACAAGCCGCGTCCCTCTTCGCCACGCGTGTCATTCGGCGGCGCGCCGTGCCACATCACGTAAACATTGCCTTCCGCATCCGCCGCGAGAGAGCCGCCGCCGTCCAGTGCGCCGGTGGAGTGGATCAAGTCGCGTTGTGCTTCGAACGCCGTGTCGGCGTCGTTCAGACGCGTGTACCACATGGGCGCGCCGGGATGTTTGCTCTCCGCGACTGCCTTGTTGCCGTTCCACGCGACGTGGACGCGGCCATTCTTCCCAAGGGCGAGCTGAGCGCCACGGATGGTTCCGACGGCAATCGCCGAGCCTGCAATCGTGTTCACCTGAAGAGGTTTGGAAAACTCCGCCGCGCCTGGAGAACGCCGCACATAGAAGACGTCGCCGCCCTTGGCTTCGCCTTTGAAATAAACCAGATGGGTTGAACCCTTCGCGTCCACGAGCGTTTGCGGCTGGATGCCACCGTTGGGCGTGCGCACGAGTTGAACTCGCGTTGGATCAACCGCGAGCGCGGCCGCCACCAAAAGCAACACGCATGAAAAAACCGTGAGGCGACGAATAGTGATCATGCCGCTACTCTAGGATTCAGCGGTCGCTGGTCAAGGCACCGAACTCACGCGTTCACGACGTTTCGCGCGCTGCCTGAGACGAACGCACGAATGTTTTCCACCGCGATGTTCATCAACCGGGATCGCGCCGCGCGCGTGGCCCAGGCGATGTGCGGCGTGATAATGCAGTTCTTCGCCGTCAACAAAAGGTTCTCCGCTTTGGGCGGCTCGACGGAAAGCACATCCAGCCCCGCGCCTGCGATTCGATTCGTATTCAATGCTTCGGCGACCGCTGGCTCATCGAGCAACGGACCGCGACTGGTGTTCAGCAGGAACGCGCTGGGTTTCATTCGCGCGAGCCGTTCCGCGTTGATGAACTGTTTGTTCTCGCGAGTGAGCGGACAGTGCAGCGACACGACATCGCTGCGCGAAAGCAGATCGTCGAGACTCAGTAGTTCGAAATGCGCCGGCAATTCCGCGGGCCGCGAGCGATTGCGAACCAGGACCTTCATCCCGAAGGCGTCCGCCAATTTCGCGACTGCGCGGCCAATCTTGCCGAAGCCAATCACGCCGAAGGCCAGGCCGTGCAGTTCGACGAGCGGAAAATCCCAGTAACAAAAATCCGCGCTGCGCACCCAGCGCCCCTCGCGCATCGTCTGTGCGTGATGACCCACATGCTGCGTGAGTTCCAGCAGCAGCGCGATGGTGAATTGCGCGACCGAAGGCGTGCCGTAGTCGGGGCCATTGGTGACTGGAATGCCGCGCTCTTTGGCCGCAGCAACATCCACGATATTGTAGCCGGTTGCGAGCACGCCGATGTATTTCAACTTCGAGAGACTCAAAATAGTTTCACGAGTGAGCACCGTTTTGTTGGTGAGCAGAACTTCGGCGTCGCTTGCGCGTTCAAGAACGAGTTCTGGCGGCGTGCGATCATGAATCGTACAAGGACCCAGTTGCTTCAGCGCGTCCCAATTCAGATCGCCCGGGTTCAACGTGTAGCCATCCAGCACGACGATGTTCATCGCGGCGATTTGACGGGAACAAAGCCAGTGATGGCAATCCGGTTTGTCTTCGAAGTGAATTACGGCTGACGTGTAAGACGAAAGAATTTTCCGACTCCGTCCGCGGAGTTCGTGATCCAAATGCGCCCATTCGCCAGGACCGAACCAGCGGCGACTGGCAACCAGGCATTGCCGCCGAGGTCACAGAATTGAAGAGAAAAATTTGTCGAGGATTGCGGCCACGAAAGCACCATGGCGCCACTCACACATCGCGCCAAGGTCAGTTCCGGCGTGGATGCCGCCGCATTCGAGATGCGGGCCAGGCCAGCGCGCGCCTCGCCGTTGACCTGCGTGAAGGAACCCGCGAGGAGAATGTCGCCGTTCGATTCAATGGCCACGGCTTGGACCGCGCCGTCGGTCTGCACGGTGAACGAAGTGTCCGCGGTTCCGTCCGCGTTGAATCGCGCCGTGAAGGCGGGCGCGCCGCCCACGACTACTTTGCCATCGCTCTGCACGGCAAGCGCGAGAAAGCGTTCGACTGACGTGCCGTCCACGATTACGGGAGCGAACGAGGGATCGCTCGAACCATTGGCCAGCTGTCGCGCAAGTGTGGATTCGCTGAGTCGAAAAATTTTCCCATCGGCCGTGAGTGCCAGCGCGAGGACCAACGGATCGGCAGCAGCATTGAACGTCGAATCGATGGAGCCATCCGAATTAATTTTGGCGAAGTGGCTGACGACGTTCGTCGCGTTTACAGATTGGAATTTGCCGCCGACCAGCATTGAATCCCCCACGGTCGCGAGAGCAAACACACCTTCACTCGCGCAGCAGCCGATGGCAGGCGCGAACGTCGCGTCGAGCGCGCCTGCCGCCGTGAGTCGCGCGATGTTGCGGTGGAACTCGTTTTCGATCCGTGTGAACTGGCCACCAAGAATCACGCGCTCCTGCGTGTCCACGCCGAAGGTCGCCACGGACATTGGATAATTCCAATCCAGTCCGCCGTTGAAGTCATAACGCCGCAGACCGTCGCCCGCGCCCACATAAATCCCCGGACCGGAAATGAGGATGCGATTGACGAAGGCCGCCGGAGCGTTCGTGTAGGAAAATGTTGGATCGAGAGAGCCATCGCTGTTGAGGCGGGCGAGATAACTTCGCGCAACGCCATTCACCGATGAGAAATTGCCGCCGAACAAAATCTTCCCATCCGGCTGAACGGCCACCGTACTCACGAAGCCATTGATGTTGGGTTGGAAAGAATCTGCCGCGCCGCAAACGAACGGAACTATCACCATCGCGGCGACTGCGAGCGTGTGACTCCATACCTCCAAAAATCGAAAACCGCTGTATCGCTTCATATCCTCCTGTGCTGCGAACGAGATTACGTGAGAACGCCGTCACGGACGTATCCTTTCGCTTGAGGTGGAAGCTGATTTTGGCTTCCGGGAAAAGTCTGAGCGCACGGTCGAGCCGAGTCCGGGGTTGCGATCGGCGGTCTCCGGACTTCTCGAACGCTGCGCCATTCCCTACGCTGCACGCGTGCGGGTTTACACAAAGTATCGCGTGCGCAAACGAGGTGAAGCCAAACCGTCTCGGGTCGGCGCGATCTGTCTTGTCCTGATCTTCTTACTGGGCGGCGTCGCGTGGCTGACGTGGAAACGGGGTTATTTTTCTAAGAGCGAGCAGACGAAAATTTCTTCGGCGGCGAGCAATGTTCCTGCGGCAGCAACGAACAGCCGCCTTCCTCCAACTGCGCTGACTCTCGTGCGCCAATCGAATGCGCCTGCCCTCGAAGCCACGGCGACGAAGACGGGCGCGGTGTTGGATGCGCAAATCGCGCTCGACCGAATCGGCATTTCTTCCGGCTCGATCGACGGCGTGCTCGGGAGCCAAACGCGGGCGGCGCTGCGTGCGTTTCAATTGCGAGAGAGCCTGTCGCAAACCGGCGAACTCGATCCGCCGACGTCTGGCAAATTACCTGCGATTGGCTCAGCGGTGACGAACTATCGCGTCGGGGAAGAAGATGTGAAGCGGTTGCTGCCGCTCGCGCATACCTGGCTCGGAAAATCGGAACAACCCCGACTCGACTTCGAATCGTTGGTTGAATTGATCGCGGAGAAAAATCATGCGCATCCCAATTTGCTGCGCCGTTTGAACGCGGGGATCAATTGGAGCAATGTCGCGGTCGGCGCGGAGGTTCTCGTGCCGACGGTGCAGCGCGAGCCGCCCGCTTCGAAGGCCGCCTTTCTGCAAATTCGATTGGGTGACCGCATTCTCCAGGCTTTCGATTCTGCGAATCGTTTGATCGCGCACTTTCCGTGCAGTATCGCGCAGCGCATGGAGAAACGGCCTGTGGGTGAACTGCGCGTTGCCGTCGTGGCGCCAAACCCGAATTACACGTTCGATCCAGAAGTGTTTCCCGAATCCACCGAAGCGCGCGAGCTGGGACGCAAACTGGTTTTGCCGCCGGGACCGAACAATCCCGTGGGCGCGGTGTGGATTGGACTCGATCGCCCGGGCTACGGCATTCACGGCACGCCGAAGCCGGAAGACGTGGGTCGCACGGAGTCGCATGGCTGTTTTCGTCTGGCGAATTGGAACGCGGAATATTTACTACAACTGGTGACGGTGGGGACGTCGGTGCGGGTGGAGGAATGAATTTGGAACTCAGGAACTCAGGAAAAGATTCGAGGGCCTGCTCCTGATTTCCTGAGTTCCTAATTCGCTCTCGGCTCGTTGTGAATACTCCCCCCTCGACATTCGACATTCGTCATTCGACATTTCGCCCATGTCTCATGCGGACTTCGTTCATCTCCACCTGCACAGCGAGTATTCGCTGCTCGACGGCGCGTGCCGTCTCGACAAGTTGGTGGAGAAGGCGCATGCGCTGAAATTTCCGGCGCTGGCGCTGACTGATCATGGCGTGCTTTATGGCGCGATTGATTTTTACCAGGCGGCGCGCAAGGCGGGGATCAAGCCAATCATTGGTTGCGAAGTTTACGTGGCGCCGGGCAGCCGGCTCGACAAGAAGAGTTCCGGCGGTGGCGGGCGCGATGTTTACAATCATCTCGTGCTGCTGGCCAAAGACGAACAGGGCTACAAGAACCTGACGAAGCTGGCCACCGCGGCGCACCTCGAGGGCTACTATTACAAGCCGCGCATCGACAAAGAAATTCTCGCTGCGCACAAGGACGGACTCATCGCGCTCTCCGGCTGTTTGGCGAGTGAGATTCCCGAGGCCATCGCGAAGGATGATTTGAAGAAGGCGCGTGAAAGCATCGATTGGTTCAAGCAAACACTAGGCGCGGAGAATTTTTACCTCGAACTCCAAAACCACGGCATCTCCGAGCAGGCGAAGGTGAACAAACATCTCATCCCGTGGGCTAAGGAGTTCGGTTTAAAATGCGTGGCGACGAATGACGTGCATTACGTCGAGAAGAGCGATTGGCAGGCGCACGATTGCCTGATTTGCATCGGCACTCAAACCGTGCGCGAAGACACGAAGCGGATGCGTTATCAGCCCGAACAGTTTTTTCTGCGAACCGCGCAGGAAATGAAGGCGTTGTTCGCGGAAGTTCCCGATGCCGTGCAGAACACGCTAGAGGTGGCGGAGAAGTGCAATTTGGAAATCGAATTCGGGAAGCTGCATTACCCCGTCTTCACGCCGCCGGAACATTTCTCGCGCGAGGGATATTTGCGGAAGCTCTTGGCGGAGGGGCTGTATCGCCGCTACACGATTCGCGCCCGGGCGGAAGGGAGCGAATTCATCGTGGAGAGAATTGAGAAGCCAGAGCGGCTGCCGACGTATCAACGTGCCCCCGGCGTCTCGCCGGGTCCCGGGATTGACCAAGACAACACCGCTGCCCGGCAAGATGCCGGGGGCACGTTGAGCGATCCCGCAGTCGCCGCCGCCATTAAGGTCGTTATCGACCGTCTCCAGACCGAACTCGGCGTCATCGAGAAAACTGGCTTCATCTCTTATTTCCTCATCGTCGCAGACTTCATTCGTTATGGACGCGAGATCGGCGTGTCGTGCGTGGCGCGCGGCTCGGCGGCGGGCTCGATCGTTACTTACCTGCTCGATATCGCGAACGTGGACCCGATTCGCTACGGGCTTCTCTTCGAGCGCTTCTTGAATCCTGAGCGCGTGAATCCGCCTGACATTGACATCGACTTCGCGGACGACCGGCGCGCGGACGTGATTGAATACGTGCGCCAGAAGTACGGCCGCGAATGCGTGGCGCAGATCATCACCTTCGGCACGATGGGCGCGAAGTCCGTCGTACGTGATGTGGGGCGTGTGATGGGCCTGAGCTACGGCGACTGCGACCGGCTGGCAAAGATGATTCCGACCGACTTGAAGATGAGCCTCGAACTCGCGCTCAAGCAATCGCCGGAGTTCAAGGAGGCCTACAACACCGAGGAGGTGACGCGCGAGTTGGTGGACATCGCGTTCGTGCTCGAAGACATCTCGCGCAATTCCTCCGTTCATGCCGCGGGTGTCGTCATCAGCGACAAACCATTGGTCGAGTTACTTCCTCTCAAGCAGGACGAGGACGGAACGATCGTCACGCAGTACGCGATGAATCCCGTCGGCGAACTCGGTTTGCTGAAGATGGATTTCCTCGGGCTGAAGACGCTCACCGTTCTGCGCAACACCGTGGAGATGGTGAAGCGCACGCAAGGCATCGACATCGTGCTCGATGATTTGCCGCTCGATGACGCGAAGACTTACGAGATTCTGAACAAGGGCAACACGGTCGGCGTGTTCCAGTTGGAATCCGGCGGCATGAGGGATTTGTGCCGCAAGTTTCAAATCGCTTCGGTCGAGCACATCACGGCGCTCGTGTCGCTCTATCGACCCGGCCCGATGGATCTGATTCCCGATTTCATCAAACGGCGTCACGGCGAAGTGCCGGTCGAGTACGCGCATCCGTTGCTCGAATCCATTTCGAAGGAGACTTACGGCGTGCTCATCTACCAGGAGCAGGTCATGCAGGCGACGCAGTTGCTCGCGGGCTACACGCTAGGCCGAGCGGACTTGTTGCGGCGCGCGATGGGCAAGAAGAAGGCCGAGGAGATGGCGCAGCAGCGCAGCATTTTCGTGAAGGGCTGCAAGGAGAAGAACAACATTCCAGAATCGAAGGCGAACGAAGTGTTCGACTTGTTGGAAAAGTTCGCGGGCTACGGGTTCAACAAATCGCACGCGGCGGCTTACGCGATCGTGGCGTATCAAACGGCGTATCTGAAGGCGAATTACCCGGTGGAGTTCCTGTGCGCGATGATGACGAACGACATGAGCAACTCGGATAAGTTGACTGTGTTGCTTAACGAAGCGCGTTCGATGGGAGTGGATGTGCTGCAGCCGGACGTGAACGAAGGCGACATGTTTTTTGCGCCGGCTCCAAGACCGGCGGGCAAGGAAGGCGCTGATTCCAAGGGCGAAAATGAACGGCAACAAGTCATCCGCTTTGGCCTCGTTGCGGTCAAAGGCGTGGGTGAAGCCGCAGTCGAAAGCATTCTTCAGGCACGCAAGGAAGGCGGCGCATTCAAATCCTTCGCCGACATGTTGGAACGAGTGGACCTGCGCGCGGTGAACAAGAAAGCCATTGAAGCACTGATCAAATCCGGCGCTTGCGATGGCTTTGGCGAGACACGCGCGACGCTTTTCGCCTCCATCGATCGCGTCGCAGGACGGGCATCGAGCGCTGCAGCAGATAAAGCGCGCGGGCAGGTTTCGCTCTTCGGCATGTTGGAAGAAAAAGCCGAGACGACGGGATGATTCGCGTGCCCGAGTGGTCGCAAAGGGAATTGCTCGCGCATGAAAAAGAGTTGCTTGGCTTTTACATCACAGGCCATCCGCTCACACCGTTCGCGCCATTGCTCGAAAGATACACGCTCTCGAACTCCCGCACCGCTTCCGCTCTGGGCGCGCGCACGATGACGCGCATCGGCGGCATCATCACTGGCGTGCAGCAGGGCATGTCGAAGAAGAGCGGCAAGCCGTACGCGATGGTCACGCTGGAAGATCTGGAGGGCACGTTCACGATGCTCTGCATGAATGAGAACTACGACAAGTACCGTTCCCTGCTCGAAGCGAACAAAGCGCTGCTCGTGGTCGGGGAAGTTAACAACGATGAGGACCGCCCAAAAATATTCCCGACCGAAGTAATGCTGCTCGAAGACGCACCGCGCAAATTCACTAAGCAGGTTCACTTGCGTCTCAATGCCGTCCATTTGAACGACGAGAAGCTGCGTACGATTTTCGATCTCGTGGCGAAATTCCCCGGCAAATGCCCATTGTTCCTTTCCATCCGCCAGCCCGGCGGCGAAATCGTTTTCATTGAAACGCACGACAAATACTTTGTGGCTCCCTCGCGCGAGTTGCAGCAGGCGGTCGATGATTTGCTGGGCGAAGAGACGTACTACGCCCGCGTGGACTCAAGCCTTCCGGAAAGAGTCAAACGCGCGTGGGAGAAGAAGGACCGAGAGCCGGCCATGGCGGGAGATTGAGTTCGCGGGATGAACGAACTAAGTCCATTTCGGTGGATGGCCAGGGTTATGATTCGCAACATATTGATCCTTCTCGCTCTTGTCGCAGGTTTTTACGCCGGGTTTGTCTGGCACAACAAGCCCGAGGTCGCGACGGCACGCTTCGCGAAGCATGTGAAGAAAACGATTTCAGCGGCGACCTTACAAACTTGGGCAACGAATTATCTCTCGACTGCATCCGATGGGCCAACCACCAACCTCAACCTGCCGGATACGGTGCTCCGTATTTCGAGTGAGCAACAACCTCGGACTTGGGCTGGCTGCAGCGATTCAGGCGTGAAGTATTTGGAACTGATGTACGGCGGCGGCTTTGGACATTGGGGTCTGGTCGTCGGCCCGACGAACTTCATCTTTAATCCTACCAGTGATCTTTACGTTCTTGGATGGGTGCCGGGAATTTATTTCTGGCGCGAGAAATAGATCGGGATGCCGTGATGCGGCCGTTCGCAGAACCCAAAATAAACAGTTGCCCCAACCCCATCCTTTGTTATCTTGCCGCCCCTTTCGGAAGATCGCTGGCATTCGCCAGTCAGTCTTTCACAAGGAAACGGTCTTAAATATCCGTCGCTCGTGTGGGCGCGGTGGCCACAATAACACTTAATTAAATCCCGACTTTCCGCGGGATGGGCTGGCCGAAATTTTGGCCGCTAAGCTCGGAACTATTGGAAATACATGACAACGATCGGAGTTAAAGAATTGTTGGAAGCCGGTGTCCACTTTGGGCACCAGACGCGTCGCTGGAACCCCAAGATGAAGCCGTTCATCTTTGATGCGCGCAATGGCATCCACATCATCGACCTCAGTAAAACGGCGAACCAGCTTGATGCGGCGTGCCAATTCCTCGGCACCATCGTGCGTAAGGGCGGACAGATCCTGTTCGTCGGCACGAAGAAGCAGGCGCAGGAAACCATTAAAGAGTCGGCAAAAACGTGCGGGCAGATTTACGCGACGGAACGCTGGCTCGGCGGCACGCTGACGAATTTCGGCACGGTGAAGAAATCGATCGCGCGCATGAAGGCGATCGAGAAGATGGAAACCGACGGCTCGATCAACGACTACGTGAAACAGGAGCAGTCGATGATTCGCCGCGAGCACGCTCGCCAGTTCAAATATTTTGATGGCATTCGCACCATGGACAAATATCCAGCCGCGATGTTCGTCGTGGACGTGAAGCGCGAGCACAACGCCGTGGCGGAAGCGCGCCGGCTGAAGATTCCCATCGTCGCCATCGTGGACACGAACTGCGATCCGGATCTCGTCGATTACCCAATCGCGGGCAACGACGATGCGATTCGCTCCGTGCGCATCGTGTTGAGCGCCATCGTGCAAGCGGTCGGTGAAGCGAAGGCCGAGTACGATTCCAAGCGCGCCCGCGGCAATAAGCCCGCGGAGCAAACCGAGGAACAGGCTCCGGTTGAAGCGGCAACCGCGCCCGCGCCCGCGCCGGCGGAAGTTGCGGCTGTTTCCGCTGCCTAGTGAGTTTTCAATCGAGGGCGAGGAACGATCCAGTCGTCTCCTCGCCTTCGCACTTTCAACTTTTAATTTTCAACCAGTAGAAATTTTTATGGCCGAAATTACTGCCAGTGCCGTGGCGAAACTCCGCGAAATGACCAACGCGGGTTTAATGGATTGCAAAAAAGCGCTCACCGAAGCGAACGGTGACCTCGACGCTGCCGTGGACATTCTTCGCAAGAAGGGCCAGGCGTCCGCCGCGAAGAAAGCGGGCCGCGACGCGAAGGAAGGTGTTATTGCCGTCCACATTGCGCCGGGCGCGCGTGTGGGCGTCATCGTCGAAATCAATTGCGAGACGGACTTCGTGGCGCGCAACGAAGGCTTCCGCACTTTCTGCGATGACATCGCGAAGAAGCTCGCGGCCAACCCGCAGGCGGACCTCGAAGCAGACCGCGTCGCGTCCGTTTCGAAGATCGGCGAGAACGTCCGCATCAACCGCCATGAGCGTATCGAAGTAAACGGCAACGGACTGGTGGCTGCTTACATCCATACCGGCGCGAAAGTTGGCGTGCTGGTGGAAGTGGGCGCGAACAATCCCGAGACTCCGCAAAAGGAAGAGTTCAAGCAACTCGTGCGGGACATCACGCTCCAGATTGCGGCTTCGCATCCTGGCGCGGTTTCACGCAATGAAATCCCGAAGGAAGTCATCGACAAAGAGGACGAGATCAACAAGCAGTCAGACCGCTTGAAGGGCAAGCCGGCGCAGGCCATGGAAAAGATTCTTCAAGGCATGCGCGAGAAGTTCTTCCAGACGTTCTGCCTCGTGGACCAGGGCTTCGTGAAGAATCCGGATATGACGGTTCAGCAGCACGTCGGTTCCGTCTCAAAAACACTGGGTGACGAGATCACGATTCGCCGCTTCGTGCGCTTCCAAGTGGGTGAAGGCACTGGAGCCTAAAAGGCGAAGGACTTTTTACCAGCCGCGCTTCGAAAGAGGCGCGGCTTTTTCGTTGTTGCCTTCGTTGACTCGCCTTGCCCCCGCTGCTACAACCGCGCCCGCATGTTTTCTCTCGTTGACCAGACGCACGCATGAAGTCCCCAAAGTCCAAATACCGCCGCATTCTCCTCAAGCTTTCCGGCGAAGCGCTCGGCGACGCGCACAGCAACGGCATCGACGGGGTACGTGTCGCGGACATGGCGGAGCAAATCGGCGAAGTGCGGGAGCTTGGGATTGAAATGGTGATCGTCATCGGCGGCGGAAATATTTTTCGCGGCGTGGCCGGCAGCGAAAAAGGTATTGAGCGTGCGACAGCGGATTACATGGGCATGCTGGCCACGGTCATCAATGCCTTGGCGCTGCAAGATGCACTCGAACGACGCGGCACGCCGACACGAGTGCAGAGCGCGATCAACATGACGCAGATCGCGGAGCCGTTCATTCGCCGCCGCGCCATGCGGCATCTCGAAAAAGGACGCGTGGTTATCTTCGCCGCCGGCACGGGTAATCCTTACTTCTCTACCGACACGGCCGCGGCCTTGCGCGCGAACGAGATGGGCGCGGAAGTGATTTTGAAAGCGACCAAGGTGGACGGCATTTACGACAGCGACCCGAAGAAGAATCCGAAGGCCGTCCGCTTCGCGCGCATCAGTTACCTCGAAGCGTTGCAGAAGCAACTCAAGGTCATGGACTCCACGGCTTTCAGCCTGTGCATGGACAACAAGATGCCGATCATCGTGTTTGATTTGTTTAAGCCGCACAACTTGAAGCGCGTGGTGTTGGGTGAAGAGGTAGGGACGCTGGTGACGGGGTAAGCCGATGAGGTTCCTTTCACGACGTAGAAGAATATTATTTTCGAACGTGTTCTTCGGCTTGCCCGCGCCTTTCCGTCCAGCACCTAGCGTTGACCCTCATACATGTGCCGCCGATACTCCCGTCATGAAGTCGTTGGAATTGCCGCTCGGCGAAATGACCGCCCGCGAAAAACTGTACGCCATCGAAACGATCTGGGAAGATCTCACTCGCGATGAGCGGCAGGTGAAGTCGCCCGTCTGGCACTTCGACGAATTGAAAACGCGCGAAGAGCGGCGCGAAGCCAGCAAAGAAAAGGTGCTCGATTGGGACGAGGCCAAGAAAGAGTTGCGTCGCCGCTTCCCGTGAAGGTCAAAATCCTTCAGTCCGCTTTCGACGATCTGGCTGACGGAGCAGAGTTCTACGATCGCTGCGAACCCGGTGTCGGCAGTTACTTCGTGGATTCTCTGCTGGCCGATATTGATTCCCTTCGTTCTACGCCGGCATCCACCGCATCGTCCGTGGATATCATCGGGCTCTGTCGAAACGATTCCCCTTCGCCATCTACTACAAAATCGAAGACGGAGGCGCGATAGTTCATGGTGTCCTCGATTGTCGTCGCCGTCCTGGCTGGATCGCGCGGCGGCTCCGTGAACGGGAATCGTAGTGCTGGTCACGTTCCAATCAGGACGGGGTTTTTGTTTCAGCACGCCGGAGTTTCCATTACAACCACCCGCACATGATCATCAGCCGGACACCGTTGCGCATGAGTTTCGTCGGAGGCGGAAGCGACTTGCCTTCATTCCACCGGAGGTTCGGTGGCGCGGTGGTGTCCACGGCGGTCAACAAGTTCGTTTACATCACGTTGAACGAGAAGTTCGACCATCGTGTGCGCGTGAGTTACTCGCGCACGGAGGAGGCGGACACGGTGGCGGAGATTCAACACCCACTCGTCCGCGAATCAATGACGCTGCTCGATATTCGAGGTGGAATCGAAATCACTTCGGTGGCCGACATTCCGTCCAAAGGCTCGGGGCTTGGCTCTTCGAGTGCGTTCACCGTTGGGCTGCTGCACGCGCTGCACGCTTACTCGGGACGTTACGCATCGGCTGAGCAATTGGCGAAGGAAGCGTGCTCCATCGAGATCGAGCGATGTGGCGAGCCAATCGGCAAACAGGATCAGTACGCTGCTGCATTTGGGGGATTCAATTTCATCGAGTTCAATGCGGACGATTCGGTGAGCGTGGAACCGATCTTATGCAAGCGCGAGACGCTATTGCAGTTGCAGGAGAACATCCTCGTGTTCTACACCGGCATCTCACGGAGCGCGTCGGCGATTTTGAAGAGCCAGCAGGAAGCGATCACCGAAAGCGCGTCGAAGCAGAACGCCCTACAGCGCATGGCGCAATTGGCGCGCGACCTCAAGCAGGAGTTGCAAAAAAACAGCCTGGCGAGCTTTGGAGAAATTCTCCGTGAAGGATGGGAACTCAAGAGCAGCATCACGCCCGAAATCAGCAATGCGCAAATTGATGCGTGGCACGCGGCTGGAATACGAGCGGGCGCCGAAGGTGGAAAGTTACTTGGCGCGGGGAGCGGGGGCTTCCTGATGTTTTACGCGCCACGGGAAAAGCACGAAGCCATTGTGAATGCTCTGAAGGACTTGCGGAAAATTCCGATGCGCTTCGAATCCCAAGGCAGCCGGATCATTTTCGTGCATGGCTAGAGCGGGGCGGATCACCGGACAGATCAGGTCCGCCTCAGAGCCAACATCACAAGCAGTCCAGCAAAGACCGCCAGCGAGGCCGCTCCTGGCACTCCGGTCATGCGGCCGAAATGCGCGAAGGCCGGTATCATCGCCAGAAATAACAGGACGAAAACGAATGTCATGAGTTGAACGAGCCGCACGCTGCCTCCTGCTTCTCCTTACTTCACTGTGATCTTGTTTTCAACGCTCTGAACGCCACGCACGCCCTTGGCAATTTCTTCGGCGCTCGCCTTTTGCGCCGACGTGCCGACAAATCCGCTGAGTTGCACCGTTCCGCGCATGCTCTCCACGTTCACGTCGGTGAATTTGTAATCGGGACTGTCGCTGAGCGCCGCACGCACACGGCCATTCAGCGTCTTGTCGTCCACGTATTCGCCGGTCGTACGACCGGCGCGCTGTTCTGTGGTACAACCCGTGGAGAGCAATGAACTGCTCGCCAGCACGAACGCCAAACTAATTCCCTGCCATCCCCTTTTCATATCTCGTTTTCTCAAGCGGGCGACATGCCACACGGCATTCGATCCGTGCCAAAACGCTCGTTTCAAAGCAGAACAGCAGCGTCTTGCCTTACGCCAAAGCTTGCGCGTTGCAGAACACGGCGTCCCAGCGCGGAAATGCTGCACACTGCACGAGCAAACTGCCGATCCGTTTTTATTTCTCATCCGCACCCTTTTCACTACAGTCCCCCCCACCAAATCAGCGGCCAATGAATAAAACGCAGCCCGAGGGATGAAAGCTGTCTTACTGATCGACGACGACGACGTGCTGCGACCCATGATCGCCGCTGTGCTGGAAGAGAACGGCTGGAAAGTTCTCGAAGCTCCCGATGGCGAAGCCGGCATCAACCTCGCCCGACAACACAAACCGGATGTCGTCGTCTGTGATCTGCTCATGCCGCGCTGCAACGGTTACCAGGTTTGCCGCGCCATTCGTGCCACACCTGATTTGCAGAGCACGAAGATCGTGATGATCTCGGGCCGCGACTATTCCACGGACAAGATCAACGCTCTCGAAGCCGGCGCGGACGAATACCTGGTGAAGCCGATTCAACCCCACGACCTGCGCGCCGCTCTCCGCCGGTTGACGGTGGGAGATTTTCCGACGGAGATCGTGCCGCGTCCTTCCATGCCGAGCGCTGTGGGTCCGGCCCACGTGAGATTCTGGGGTGTGCGCGGCTCCATCGCGTCGCCTGGACCGCAAACGGTTTTTTACGGCGGCAATACCTCGTGCATCGAAGTGCGCGCCGATGGAGAGATCATCGTGCTTGATGCCGGCACGGGCATTCGCTCGCTCGGCTTGAGTCTGGCGAAGGAATTTCAGGGGCAGCCGTTGAACCTCACGCTGCTGCTCACGCACACCCACTGGGATCACATTCAAGGGTTTCCGTTCTTCGTCCCCGCGTATAACCCGAAAAACACGGTGCGCATTCTCGGCTACGAGGGCGCGCGGCAGGGACTCGCCGCCACCTTGGGCGCGCAAATGGAAAGTCCCTATTTTCCCGTCGGCATGAAAGAGTTGCCAGGCAACATTTCAATCGAAGAATTGCGCGACATGGAATTCTCCGTGGGCGCGGTGCAAGTCCAGGCTATGTTCGTGAACCATCCGGGGATCTGTGTGGGTTATCGCCTCAATACCAGCAGCGGCTCCGTGGTGTTCATCCCGGACAACGAGCCGTTTCACCGCCTGCGCACCAAGCCCGCGAACGCCGATCCGAAAGCCATCGAGTTTGCGGAGGAACAAGACGCCAAGCTCATCGAGTTCATCCGCGACGCCGACGTGCTGATCATGGACGCGCAATACGATGCCGCTGAATACGAGTCGCACGTCGGTTGGGGTCATTCCTGTGTCGATGATGTTGCCGCCCTGGCGACGCGCGCCGGCGCGAAACAACTTTTTCTGTTCCACCATGATCCAACGCACGACGATGAACGCGTTTCCCGGATGCTGGCCCATGCACGACAACTTGTCGGCAACGGCACGCTCGTCGAGGCGTCACGAGAGGGACTGGAGGTCGTGTTGAAGAGCAAAGGCTGACGAGCGCAACACAGGGAAATTCGTTTCCCACTACAGCCCGCGGTTCACCCGGCGCAGCATCACCACACCCAGCGCTTGGAAAACAAAATTCGGCAGCCACACGATCAGATAAGGCGCGTACTGCGGTTTGGTTTCCAATGACTGCCCCAGGATGAGGAAGCTGTAGTAAAGGAGCACCATGACCAGCGCCATGGCGATCCCGACGCTCGTCTCCCGGCGGTGCGCGCGGATGCCGAGGGGAATTCCGATGAGCGCAAACGCAATGCAGGCGAACGAGAACGCGATCTGAGAGTGGATTTGCACGTCCACAGGCGTCGTCGGAATTCCCTTCGCTTCGAGTTCACGGCGCTTCGCCCAGAGATCGATGAAGCCCAGATCGTCCACGCCGGGTTGCTTGCTCGGTTTTTCCTGGAGCGAGAGTTCGATCATGGACTGTCCCAGGTGCATGGGCCGGTGCTCGCCCTCGAGGACATGCACGTGTGACGCTTCGTAAAGCTGCAGGCGCACCATCTTGTTCGTGCCCGTGCCGTCGAACGCGAAGGTGCCGCGAGGCGCGCGCGTGGTGCTGAGCAGGTTGCTCCCGCTCTTGTCCATCTCGTAGAGATAAACATCCTTCACCTCGTTGCCGCGCACGCGCCCGAAGTAAATCGTGTAAGGTTTGAACTCGCGAATGAACGTTCGCTCCTGCAGCAGCATGTCGATGCGTTCGACGGCACTCTTGTAGATCAGTCGCTTGTAAGCAATACGGCAGCGCGGGGCGAATTCCAGGTTTACGAACGCGCACACAGCGCTCAGCAAAACGCTCAGCACCAGGATCGGTGTGATCAAAGAGAGCAGGCTGATGCCGCTGGCTCGCACCGCCGTCAGCTCGTTGTCCGCGCTGAAACGGCCAAACGTCAGCAGCGTGGCCGTGAGCATTCCCATGGGCAGCGCAAAGACGAGCACGTAGGGAATCAACAACCCGAGCGCCTGGGCCACGGTGTAGAGCGACACCTGGCGGTTTACCAGCAGCCCGAGGATTTCTTTCAGCACGTTGCCCAGCAGCAGCACGAAAGTGAAGACGCCGACCGTCAGCAGCAATGAGCCGAGCACTTGGCGGGTGAGATAAGCGTGCAGAGTTTTCACTGAAACAGGGGAACCTTGAACCTTGAACAACGCACCCCGGTCTGCGTTCGAGGTTCGAGGTTTAAAGTTCGAAGTTCAAAGTTCATTGCCGCTCAAGTATGTCGCACCTGCGCGGCGTCGGAAAACAAAAAGGGCAGGCTCGCGCCTGCCCTGGTGAAATTCACATCGTGGCAACTAGCTCGACAGCGTGGCCTCCGCTCCCGCGGCCGGCGCGGCTTTCTGGGTGAATACCAGTTTGCCGTCTCCCGCAGTCACTTCCACCGGCTCCCCTTCATGGAGGTTGCCTCTGAGCAATTCCTCCGCGAGGGGATCTTCGAGATAACGCTCGACCGACCGGCGCATCGGACGCGCTCCGTAGGTCGGATCATATCCCTTCTCGACGAGGAAGTCCTTCGCCTTGGCGTCGAGTTGCAGGATGAGGTTTTTGCCCTTGAGTCGTTCCGTGACCTTCTCGGCCTCGAGTTCGAGAATCTCGATGAGGTCCGGTTTCGTCAGCGAGCGGAACACGATGATGTCGTCGAGACGATTGAGAAACTCCGGACGGAACTGCCGCTTGGCTTCGTCCATGATTTTCTCGCGCATCTTCTCGTAGCTGCTCTCGTCGGTAATCGGCGAGAAGCCCATCGAGCTTTGCTTCTTGATCGTCTCGGCGCCGACGTTCGACGTCATCAGGATGATCGTGTTTCGGAAATTGATCACGCGCCCGACGTTGTCCGTGAGTTTGCCCTCTTCCAGAATCTGCAAGAGCATGTTCATCACGTCAGGGTGCGCCTTTTCAATTTCATCAAAGAGCACGACTGAATACGGCTTGCGACGCACCTGCTCGGTGAGCTGGCCGCCTTCTTCGTAGCCGATGTAACCCGGCGGCGAACCAATCATGCGCGAGGCATTGTGCCGCTCCATGTATTCGCTCATGTCCAATTGGATGAGCGATTTCGCGTCGCCGAACATCGACTCCGCAAGTGACTTCGCGAGCAGCGTCTTGCCCACGCCGGTCGGTCCGAGCAACGCGAACGTGCCGATGGGACGCTTCGGATCTTTCAAGTCCGCGCGCGAACGCCGCAACGCTTTGCAAATGGCCGCCACGGCTTCGCGCTGCCCCACAACCTTCTTCACCATGTCGTCTTCCATGTTGAGCAACCGCGTGGTTTCGCCTTGCTCCATGCGCTTCACGGGAACGCCCGTCCACTTGGCGACCACGTGCAGTATGTCTTCCTCGTCCACCTTCACGCGCTTTTCTTCGCGGCTGGTCTTCCACGCGGCCATCACGGACTCGATGTTTTCCTTCGTGTGCTTTTCCTTGTCGCGCATCGAGGCGGCGCCTTCGAAGTCCTGTTCGCGAATGGCTTTTTCTTTCTTGCCCTTGATCTCATCGAGCTGCGCTTCCAATGCTTTGATCTCCGGCGGACGCGTCATCGCGCCAATGCGCGCGCGCGAACCGGCCTCGTCCATCAGATCAATCGCCTTGTCCGGCAGAAAACGGTCCGTGATGTAACGGTCAGAAAGTTTCACCGCCGCTTCGACCGCCGGGTCAGTGATCTCCGCCTTGTGATGCTCTTCGTACTTCGCGCGCAAGCCTTTGAGAATCAGGATCGCTTCATCCACCGACGGCGCTTCGACTTTCACCGATTGGAAACGCCGCTCGAGCGCCGCGTCCTTCTCGATGTATTTCCGATATTCCGTCAGCGTCGTCGCGCCGATGCACTGCATCTCGCCGCGGCTCAGCGCGGGCTTGATGATGTTGCTCGCGTCCATCGTCCCTTCCGCCGAACCAGCGCCCACGATCGTGTGCAACTCGTCGATGAACAGAATGATGTTCTTGGCGCGGCGAATCTCGTCCATGACCGCCTTGATGCGCTCCTCGAACTGGCCGCGATACTTCGTGCCCGCGACCATGAGCGCGAGGTCGAGCGTGATAACGCGCTTCTCGCGCAAGATCTCCGGCACGTTGCCCTTGGCTATTTCCTGCGCCAACCCTTCGACGATGGCCGTCTTGCCCACACCCGCTTCGCCGAGCAACACGGGATTGTTCTTCGTGCGCCGGCAAAGAATCTGGATGACGCGCTCGATCTCGTTCTGGCGTCCGATGACCGGATCCATTTCGCCCTTGCGCGCAATCTCCGTCAGATCGCGGCCAAAGGCTTTGAGTGCCGGCGTTTTCACTTCGCCTTTTTTCTCCGGTTTGCCTTCGCTACCGCTGCCGGCGCTCGCCGGTTCTCCACTTTCCTCCTGGCCTGTAAAATTCGGATCCAACTCTTTCAAAATCTCCTGCCGCGTTTGCTCGATATCGACATCAAGGTTCTTCAACACGCGCGCCGCCACGCCGTCACCTTCGCGCAACAGTCCGAGCAGAATGTGCTCCGTGCCCACGTAAGTGTGATTGAGGTTCTTGGCTTCCTTGGCCGCGAGCGCCAGCACCTTCTTGACGCGCGGGGTGTAGGGGATGTTGCCGATCATTTTCTGATCGGGGCCGGTGCCGACCTGCTTCTCGACTTCCATGCGCACGGTCTCGAGATCGAGGCCCATCTTCTGCAAGACATTCACCGCCACGCCCTGGCCCAGCTTGATCAGCCCGAGCAGGAGATGTTCGGTGCCGACAAAATTGTGGTTGAATCGATCCGCCTCTTTGCGAGCGAGCGCGAGCACTTGCTGGGCACGAGGGGTAAAATTGTTCATAGCTTCTTCGCTCATAATTGTATCTTTCTACTCTTCAGCGGGTTTGTCCAACTTCCCGCCAGGTTCATGACCCGGAGGCGAGCCGAGGGGACGGCTCACATTTCTCAAACGTTCGCGCACCATGTCCGCGCGCAACAGGTCGCGCTCATCGGCACCCAGCTTTTCCGAATACTGCTTCTGCAAATGCGCCGGCTGCGTAATCACAAACAGCTCATCCACCAATCCGCGCTCGACATCCGGGAATAATCCCAGATCCACGCCCAGCCGCATGAAGCTCAGCAGATTCATCGTCTCCTTCGACGAGATGCTGTGCGAATTGGCCAGAATGCCGTAAGCGCGGCCAATCTGGTTCATCACCGTCTTCGGCTTCTTTTCCAGCAGCGAACCGCGCGCATTTTCTTCGTGCTCGATGATCTGCGCCAGCACTTTGTTCAAACGATCCACGATGTCCGGCTCGGTTTCGCCGAGCGTCATCTGGTTCGAAACCTGGAAAACATTTCCCAGCGCCTCAGTGCCCTCGCCGTAAAGACCACGCACTGCTAGCCCCAGTTTGTTCACCGCGGAAATGATTTGATTGATCTGCTCCGACAAAACGAGTCCGGGCAAGTGCAGCATCGCGCTCACGCGAATTCCGGTTCCAAGGTTCGTGGGGCACGCGGTCAAATATCCGAGGCTGCCGTCGAATGCGTAATCGAGTTTCTTCTCAAGCTGAGAATCAAACTGATCGATCGCTGCCCAGGCTTGCTTCAATTGCAAACCGGGGCGCAACGCCTGCATGCGCAAATGATCCTCTTCATTGATCATCACACACAGCGACTCCTCCTTGTTCAGCACCAGGCCGCTGCCGGCATTCTTGGCGGCGTGCTCGCGGCTGATGAGATGGCGCTCGACGAGGATCTGCTTGTCGAGCGGCGTCAAATTATCCATCGACTCCGCGAATGCGCCGCGCATGGCTGGCATCGACTCAACGGCCGGACGAACGATTTCAAGGGCGCGAATGCGCTCCGCCTTTTTCGCCCAGCCCGGAAACGCGACGCCTTTCAAATTACGAGCGAGGCGCACGCGACTCGACATGACGATCTTGCTGTGCGGCCCATCGCGGCGGGCCGTCTCGGAAGGTGGCGCTAAAAATTCGTGAATGTTCATGTCGCGGAAATCGAGGACAACCGCTCCTTGGTATCTTTTATCTCATCGCGGCACTGCGCCGCCTGCTCGAAGTCCTCCTCGTTAACGGCCTTCTCCAATTTTTTCTGGAGCGACTTCAACCGTTCCGCGAGGTCCTGCGATTCGCGCAGCGCGGCGGGAACTTTGCCTTTGTGCCGCGTGCCCTTGTGCATGCTCTTGAGCAGTTGCTCGAGCCCTTCCGCAAAAGTTTTGTAGCACTCCGCGCAGCCCAAGCGCCCCGCTTTTTTGAAATCAGCCTGCGTGAAGCCGCACGACGGGCACTTCACTTCCGCGCCGCCGCTGGCCTGCTCCATCTCCTGCGACGCGCCGAGGCCGAGCAACAGATCGGCGAGCGAAAAGCCCGCCGGATCGTTCACGCCCTTTTGTTTCGCGCACTCCTCGCAGAGATCGACCTTCTGCATTTTCTCGCCCGCGATCTGGGTGAGATGGACGGTGGCTTCTTTTTCTTTGCAAACACAACACAACATAATCAGCAGTGGCTGGGAGCTATATCGGCTTTGGCGCAAGCCAAGTCAAGATAGCGGGCGTGCGCACGACAGCGTAATATCGCGGTCGAATGGACTGGGATGAACTTCTTCGTGAGCAAAACCGGAAACGGGACGCGAACTGCGATCCCGTGCTGCGCTGGAAACACATCCAGGAAACCATCACGTGGGCGGAGAAAAACATGCCGCCACACTTGCAACGTAACCGCCCTGCGAATCGTATTACCGAAGAACGCAGGAAGAACGCGCGGTCTTCCCGAAACTCAACAGAAGCAAACGAAGGAAACTAAGAACCTTCGTTTGCTTCTGTTGGAACGCGGGCCGCTGACGCAATCAATCCCCGCTTGCGCAGCATGGCCTCCATCGCTTTGTCCATCGCGTGGTCAGCCAGCGGCTTGGTCACTTCATCGAGCTTCGCGGTCGCAGCTTTCAACTTCGCCGGATCGCCCGTCTTGGTTTTTGGGTCTTCAGTCGAGAGCACAGCTTCGAGGTCGTCCAACGCCCCATCAAGTTGCGTCTTGTAGTCTGCCTCCAACTCACTGGCGAACTCGGCCATCGTCTTGCGGGTCGCCGTGATCGTTTCGCCAGCACGAATTTTCGCCTCGATCCATTGCCGCGCGCGCAAATCGTCGAACGCGTGCTCGACGGATTCCTCCACCATTTTTTTCACGTCAGCATCATCCACATCCACCGCGCTCTTCATCTGCACGATCTTCTGGTGGCCTGTCTTCACATCGCGCGCGAGCGCGTGGAGAATCCCATTCGCGTCGATCTCGAACTGCACGCCGACGCGCGGCACGCCCTTGGGCGCGGGTTCAAATTCAATTTCAAATCGGCCCAGGCTCCAATTGTCCTTCACGCGCTCACGCTCGCCCTGCACCACGTGAATGAGCATGGAGCGTTGATTGTCCACCGCCGTCGTAAACATCTCGCCCGCCTTCACCGGGATGGTCGTATTGCGTGGGATAATCACGTTCATCAAGCCGCCGAAAGTCTCGATGCCGAGCGACAGCGGTGTCACGTCGAGCAACAACACGTTCTTGAAACCGCCGGAAAGAATCTCTGCCTGAATGGCCGCCCCCATCGCCACGGCCTCATCCGGATTCTGCGACGTGTTAAGCCGCGGCCCCTTCGCTTTGTGAAAATCAGTGCCCAGGCGAATGTCTCCGCGCGATTCCTCAAACTCCACGCAGCCAAACCATTCGCCGACAAGCTGGCGCACTAAGAGCATGCGCGTTTGTCCGCCGACGAGGATCACCTGATCCAAATCCTTGGCCTCGAGCTTCGCGTCGGAGAGCGAGCGCAAGCAATGCGCCCGGGTGCGCATGATGATGTCCCGCGTGAGGTTCTCCAATTCCGTGCGCGTGAGCTTGTAGCTGAAGCTGAACGCTGGCGCGAGAAACGGCAGTTGCACTTCGACCTCGATCTCGTTGCTCAACCGAATCTTGGTTTGCTCGGCTGCTTCGCGAACGCGCGAGAGCAGCACATTGTCGTTCACCATCTCCGGCCCGCCCGCCGCTTTGATCTTCTCCACCAGAAAATCCACCAATCGCTTGTCCAAATCATCGCCGCCCAAACGTGTGTTGCCGTTCGTGGACAAGACTTGAAACACACCGTTGTTCAGTTCGAGAATCGAAAGATCGAATGTGCCGCCACCCAGATCGTAAACCGCGATCTTCGATTTCTCTTTCAGCTTATCCAGTCCGTAGGCCAATGCCGCCGCCGTCGGTTCGTTAACGATGCGCTCGACGGTGAAGCCCGCGAGCTCACCGGCTTTCTTGGTTGCATTGCGCTGCGCGTCGTTGAAGTAAGCGGGCACGGTGATCACCGCGCGGGTGACGGCTTCGCCGAAGTAGGCTTCCGCATCGCGCTTCAACTTCTTCAGGATCTCGGCGGAAATTTCTTCCGGCGTCCAACTGCGCCCGTGAATGTCTATGGTCACTTGCCCTGCGCCATCGCCCTTCACCGGATACGTCACGAGCATTTCCTCGCGCGGGATGTCCGCGCCGCGCCGCCCCATGAAACGCTTTACCGAGTAAACAGTCTCCGCCGGTTTGAGCACGCGAACCCGATTCGCTTTGTGACCGACGATGGGTTCGGCATTCACGGCGGGAACATGCACGACCGACGGCGTAAGCCGGTGGCCCTCCGCGTCGGCAATCACGAACGGAATGCCCGTGTCCACCGTCGCGACCAGCGAGTTGGTTGTGCCTAAATCAATCCCGACAATTTTGCTCATACGTGCCGCACGACTGTGCGCGGCCCCAAACCAAAAGGCGAGAGGCGGGCTGCGTCAATGTCGCGTGAAGAAATGTTCGAACTGAAAAATAAGTTCGAGTCCCGTGACGAAGAGGAAGGCAAAAACCACCTTCATGAATGCGCGCTCGGAGATGCGGCGGTTCATCCACACGCCGATCCAGACGCCGAGCGGAACCAGCGGGAAAAAGATTAAACTCAGGAATAGCGTGTGGCGGCTAATGAGCGCGTGCGGCGCGAATACCGGCAAATCGATCTGCGTCCGGTCGATGCAGAAGAACGGCATCTTGAGCCAATTCACGAACATGAAAATGAGAACGTTGGTCGCGACAAAGACGTCTTTGGGCAGCCGTTGCGGGATGAGGAACATGCTCATGATCGGGCCCGCGCCGTGCGCAAAGGTCGAAGTGATTCCGGTCGCGAGACCAATTGGGATGCCGACACGATGGTTTGGGGCGAAGGCTCCTTCCGCGCTGAAGATTCTTTTTTTCACAAGTTGGAAGAGGACAAAGCCGACCGCGATGCAACCGATGGCGACGTTGAGTTCGCGCGCGGAGAAGCGTCCGATGAGTTGCACGCCAATGACAATGCCCACGACGACTCCGGGCAGGACAAACTTAAGATTTCGCGCGTCCCACTTGCGCCAATAATTCCAGAGTGAGAACGCGTCGCCCGCGCAGAGCAGCGGCAGAATGATGCCGATGGCGTCTTTCGATCCGAACGTAAGCGCGGCTAACGGAGTCGTGAGCAGACCGAGGCCACCGCCGAATCCGGCTTTTGAGATGCCGATGAACAGCACGGCGATGATGGCGAAGAACAGCCTCAGTGAAAGTTCCGGCACGGCGACAGAAAACACGGAAGGGAGAAAAGCTCCAAGCGCGAACATCTTGCCTTGAGGGTAGAGCACCGTCTCATTGCGATTCACGGCACGCGGATCTATGACCGGCAAATACTCGAAGATACCAACGCGCTACGGCTCACAGAGCCGCGCTCCAAACCCAGTTTCACGTCTGCATTGGAAGCTTCCGCGCGAGCGCGCGCACTTTCATCTTTGAACCGCGCGGCACGCGTCGCTACTGTTCTCCCGTGCCACGAAAACATTCGGTACGCACGGAGAACACTCCAGAGCACCGCGGGATACACGACATCGTCGGTGTCGTCCTGCTCGGGATCGCACTGCTATTGTTCATCGCCATGTCGTCCTATGATCGGAACGATGTGGCGAACACGACCGATCACAATCCGACTCCTCGCAACCTGATCGGTTCGGCGGGAGCGTGGATCGCGTACTTCTTTTTTCAGGCGTTCGGCGCGGGGGCGTTCGTGCTCCCGATTCTTTGCGTGCTGTTTGGCATCGGTTGTTTCTGGAACACCTTGCACCATTTGCGTCGGCGCTGGCCGTGGGGTCTCGTGTTGTTCTTCTGTTGCGTGGGTTTCCTCGCCCTCTTCACCGATGACAAAATCATGGTTGAGCTGGCGCGCAATCCGAGGCACCCAGGCGCGGGCTTCTTCGAGAACACGGCGTTCAACCTCGGCTCGGCCACGGCGGGCGGCATCGTCGGCGTGTGGCTGAATCAACTCTTCGGCAACTTCGGCCGGCCCGGTGCGAGCATTATTTATCTCACCATTTATGCGGTCAGCTTGCTTTACCTCACCAACTTCAAGCTGGGCATGTGGCTGCGCGCGATGTTCGAGAAGAAGACCGCGGGCGCCGAGGACATGACCGATGAGGAGCTCGAATTGGAGCAGCGCGCGAAGGAATTGGAGAAGCAAGCGAGGAAGTTGCAGGAGAAGGTCGAGCGGTCGAAGGGCAAATCGGAAAAGCCGGAGAAGCCCGGCAAGTTCGAGGAGCCGGAAGGAAACAAGATTCCTCTGGGCGCGGATTTACAGCCGGTGCCAGAACCGTCCGTGCGTGATTTAAGCATTACTGCCGCGAAGCAGGCCAAGGGTTCGCGGACGAAAGGCACACCCGAGCCATCGAAGGAAATTGAACCGCCGGACGAAGGCGAAGTCATTCCCGCGAAAGAGATCATTGCGGCGACCACCGCGGACATTCTTGGCAAAGGAAAAGATTCCAAGCTGAACAAAAACGGTGAATCGAAGGATGAAAGTGCCGAGTTGCCTGAACCCGTCGTCACTGTCGATGGCGCTCCGCTCGCTGCGACCAATGCCGCCGCTTCTGGGGAAGCTCTCGCGCCAGTGCTCCCGACGCCGAAGCCCAAGGTTGTTGCGAAGAAAAAGCCGATCTCGGTGGCGAGCACGCCTCTGATTGGCAACTACCAATTGCCCTCGCTTGATCTGTTGAACCACCCGGAGCCGAACCTCGTTCCGAGCGAGACGAAGGAGCAGCTCATGGAGCGCGCACGCCTCATGCAGCAGACGCTTGCGCAATTCGACATCGAGGTGCAGCTCGGCGACATCACGAAAGGGCCGACGATCACGCGCTACGAATTGCACCCGGCGCCAGGCGTGAAGCTGGAAAAAATTTCGGCGCTGTCGAACAACATTGCCGCCGCATTGAAGGCGGAGCGCATTCACATCCTTGCGCCTGTGCCTGGCAAATCTTCCGTAGGCATCGAAGTGCCGAACCTCGTGAAGACCAAGGTCATCATGCGCGATTTGTTGGAGTCTGAAGAGTGGAAGAACAGCAAGGCGCGTATTCCGCTCGCGCTGGGCAAGGATGTTTACGGCCATCCGATCATCGCGGATCTCGGCGAGATGCCGCACATGCTCATCGCTGGCAGTACCGGCTCGGGCAAATCGGTTTGCATCAACTCCATCGTCTGCTCGCTGCTCTACAAGTTTTCGCCCGACCAGCTTCGGTTCGTGATGATCGATCCTAAGGTGGTTGAACTTCAGCAGTACAATGCGTTGCCGCACTTGGTCGTGCCTGTCGTCACCGATCCGAAGAAAGTCATCCTCGCGTTGCGCTGGGTCGTGAACGAAATGGAGAAGCGTTACCAGATCTTCGCGAAGGTCGGCGTGCG